>ERZ511473.85-NODE-85-length-234513-cov-8.728003_pt1 | contig 234513 bp, 208 predicted proteins | sample MGYA00374947_ERZ511473 | MGnify/ENA primary metagenome ERZ511473 (study PRJEB26303, sample SAMN06343854) | sediment metagenome | isolation source: hot spring sediment | place: Canada: British Columbia | collected 2012-09-26 ...
AGTTTCGAGCTGAGCTTTGCGGCAATTCCGTATTCGGAGAGCGTGTGTTTCCGGCCGCCTCTGCAGGCCAAACCTAACATAGCCGGCACTGTTCCGGCCCGTGTCACCAGCTCGCTGGCCAACGATCCCTACAGCCACATCGACAGCGAAGGCCGCTACAAGGTCAGCTTTCTGTTTGATCGCGACAGCTGGAAGCTGGGTCAGGAAAGCCTGTGGTTGCGCCTCGCCCGACCTTATGCGGGCGACACCCATGGCCTGCACCTGCCGCTGATCTGCGGGACAGAAGTAGCGATTGCCTTCGAGCAGGGCGACCCGGATAGGCCCTACATCGCTCACGCCCTGCATGACAGTAGACATCCCGACCATGTGACGCTGCTGCGCAGTGATTACAAACGCAACGTCCTGCGCACTCCGGCCAATAACAAGCTGCGCATGGAAGATGATCGCGGCAAAGAACACATCAAACTCAGCACCGAGCACAGCGGTAAGAGCCAGCTGAACCTTGGGCATCTGGTCGACAACGAGAAGGATAAGCGCGGCGAAGGGTTTGAATTGCGCACGGATGGTTGGGGCGCGATTCGGGCGGGAAGCGGGCTGTTTATCAGTGCGGATGAACAGAGCAAGGCCCACGGGATGCAGCTGGATATGGACGCTGCAATCGACCAGCTCGAAACCGCGCTCTCCCTGGCCCGTACCATGGCTCAGGCTGCAAAGAGTGCGGGCGCCATTCCCGCCGATACAAGCAGCCATACGCAACTGAACGATGCGCTGACTCACCTCACCGAGCCCGGGCTTCTGCTGCACGCGCCGGCCGGCATTGGCATCGTCACCCCTGAAGCGATCTGCCTGTCCTCCGGTCGCGAAAGCGTCGCCATCACCTCATCACGCTCAACCGACCTCAGCGCCGGACGCAGCATCACCGGCACCGCCGAGGGTGCGATCAGCCTGTGCGCCGTCACCAAGGGTTTGCAAGTTAAAGCGGTTCAGGGCGACGTTCAGCTTCACGCCCAAAGTGCCGCACTGCATGCGCTCGCACAAGACGACATCAAGATCGAAAGCCTGGCCGGCCGGATCGAAATCAGCGCCCCGAAGGAACTCGTCCTCAGCTGCGGCGGCGCATTCATCCGTATCAAGGATGGCGAAATCGAGCTGGGCGCGCCGGGGAATATCTATCACCGGGCCGATTATGTGCTGAAGGCCGGTGCCACCACGCTTACGACGCCGGTGACGCCAATACCTTATGGCTATGGGGCGGGGTACACCCTGGTCGACGCGCAACAGGCCGCTGCCCGTTTCGTCCGTTACCGGATCACCACGCAGAACGGCGAGATGTTCAACGGCGTGACCGACAAGGACGGCAGGACCATGCCCGTCCACACGATGCTGCCTGGAAACATCGCGATCGACTTTCCGCAGCCTGAAGAATGGCTGACGCCGCGTCCCGCACCTGAATTGGAGGAGGAAGAAGAGGAAGAAGAAATCACCGAAGGCATCACTTTGCGCATCGGGCTGTTCTTTGATGGGACAGGGAATAATCAGAGCAATGCGGCGGTGACCGCGCAGTGCCGACAATCTGATTTGAACTCCTTCAGCCGTGAAGAGCTGGAGAGCATTGCCGCGACGTGCAAGCAGTATGGGTTTGGGGAGTTTGACGGTAGTGCGTTCAACAGCGCGCCGAATAATAGTTACGGGAATGCGCCGAGTAATGTGGCGTATTTGTATGACTTGTATCTGGATAACAGCACCACTCCGGTTAAGACAGACCAAACAAGCGCCTACATCTCCGCTTACATAGAAGGGATCGGCACTCGTAGTGGCGGCGAGGACGACATGCTGGTTGGCCAAGCTCTCGGGCAGGGTGAAACGGGTGTCGTAGCACGAGTTCTGCAAGCGCCAACTTTGGCGGCGAAGGAGCTGGAGCGTTTTCGCCAAAAAAATCCTGGAATTTATATCCAGCAGATCGAATTCGATATTTTCGGTTTCAGTCGTGGCGCGGCGGCTGCCCGGCATTGTGCCAATGAACTGCTGAAGCCTGCACGTGGAATATTTGAAGATATGCTCAAAGTCGGCGGGTTCGGGCTGTTGAAGAGTTTTGATGCAGCATCTGACGTCAGCATTAATCTGATTGGCCTGTTCGATACTGTTGCGGCCATCTCAGACCCTCTACATGGCGACTTTAGTCCTGGCGACGACGTTAATCGTGGCGTCAATCTCTACCTGCCACCCGACTGCGCGCGGCAGGTCATTCAGCTACAGGCGCTCGACGAGTACCGCGCCGACTTTTCTCTTAACAACGTGCACCACACGCACCTCCAGATCGGACTGCCGGGCGCCCACTCCGATGTCGGTGGGGGCTATCTGCCACGCGCGCGAGAAAAGCTGTGGATGACGCAGCCCAGCAAGGCCAGCGTTCCAACCGGTCAAAGGGTTGAATCCCATACCGCCTGGGCCCGTGCTGAGGCGGACGCCAAGGTCTTGCGGGAGTCAAGCGTTGCGCGCGATGGCAACGTTGCTGTGAAAGCCTGGCCAGCAGCAACTAACCCTCGCGGGAAAGCTGAGCCGGTCATGCAGGACTACTGGATAACCGTACTCCTTGAACGCCCGGTGCATGGCGAACTTAGCCTGATTGCACTGCGTGTCATGCGTGAGCTAAGCGTGCGTCACGGGGTGCCATTCGACGTCATCACCGATACGGATAAACGCTTCAAGTTACCGGATGAACTCCTGCCTATCGCCAAGCGAATCTTGCAACGGGTAATGACTGACCGGCTCGTAAGACTTGAGCCTGCACAGGAGGCATTGCTGCGAGCGCGTTACATCCATTTGTCTGCACACTGGACCCCAAGAGGCCTCTTCCTACTTAGCAAGCCGGCACCGCTGAATCGTAGGAATGTGCATCTCAACCGCCCGCAAGAAGGGTACCCAGAATGAAGCGACTGCTCTTAGTGGCTGGGTTACTGATCAGTCTGACTGCCTGCGCAATGAGCCCCTCAATGTCACCGCCCCCCAGGCTGCCATATCCAGCATGGTATGTCGGTCTGGCGGCTCCCCAACATATGGAGGTGTGGGTGGAGACGGTTGATGTGATCGATCAGCGAGGTCTGATTTTTTTTCGTGTGCATGGTGGGGTCGCGAGTTACACCGGTCAGCCGGAGGGCTGGGGAAATGGCGCGGGCAAGTCGAAACCCATCAACAACGTCGATCTTCCTGAGCGAATCTTTCTGCGTTGGCAATCCCTGGTCGAGCCGCAAGCCTACAAGATCAGTATTCAGATACCGCAGTGGGTGCGCGATCAGATGATCAAGCCAGAGCAAGCCTTTTGCTTATGGGCAGGCAAATGGGAGGAGGACTATCGCGACGCGATCACCCTTGGAATGGCGCCGGGGGGGATTGTTAAAGTCTGGGTGGGTGGATCTTGCTTGGGCTACAAAGAAGTCGGCCGTTACCAGGCCGAAGTCGAGCCGCTCGGTCCCTACCGCGGCGCAAGTAAGGACAAGTACATCTCGCTCGAACCAGAGAACAAAGCCTACGTCGACCAGCACGGCATTCCGTATGGCAGTTGGTAACGCTGATGCGGCCTCGCACCCATCGCGCCACCGCACAAATGAACGTCTCAGAATCCAGTGCGGCGCCCACTGCGATGTCGGCGGAGGCTATCTGCCACGAACACGAGAAAAGCTGTGGATGACGCAGCCCTGCAAGGCCAGCGTTCCGACCGGTCAAAGGGTTGAGTCCCATGCGGCCTGGGCGCGTGCAGAGGCAGACGCCAAAGCATTGCGCGAAGCAGGCGTCGCTCGCGATGGCCACATTGCGGTGAAAGCCTGGCCTGCAGCAACTAACCCTCGAGGCAAAGCTGCGTCGGTCATGGAGGACTACTGGATAACCGTGCTGCTCGAACGCCCCGTGCATGGCGAACTGAGCCTGATTGCATTGCGTGTCATGCGTGAGCTGGGGATACGTCACGGCGTTCCATTCAAGGGTCTGGAGGAGCGGCCTGAACTCGCAATGCCGGACGAGCTCATGCCTATCGCGAATCGAATCTTGCAGCAGATAATGACGGACCGGCTCGTACGCCTTGAGCCGGCTCAAGAGGCGTTGCTGCGAGCGCGTTACATCCACATGTCCGCGCACTGGACGCCACGAGGCCCCTTTTTGCTTAGCAAGCCGGCACCGCTGAATCGTAGGAATGTGCATCTCAACCGCCCGCAAAAAGGCTATCCAGAGTGAAGCGCCTGATCTTCGCTGTAGGGCTGCTTATTAGTCTGGGTGCCTGCGCTGGCGCGCCAAGATTCCCGCCTGCTCCGAAGTTGCCGTATCCGGCCTGGTACATAGGTTTCGCTGCACCCAAGCACATGGAAGTCTGGGTCGAAACCGTAGATGTGCTGGACAAGCGTGGACTCGCGTTTTTCCGGGTACACGGTGGCGTCGCAAGTTATACCGGGAACGTCGAGGGCTGGCACCGAGGGGGCTCGGGAGGGAAACCTATAAATAACGTCGATCTGCCCGACCAGATCTTCCTGCGCTGGCAGTCACTGGTGGAGTCACAGGCTTACAAGGTCAGAATAAAAATACCGCAGTGGGTGCGAAACGAGATGATTCGTCCAGAACGAGCGTTTTGCTTGGTCCCAAATGATTGGAAGGATGACTACCGGAATGTGATTTCCTTAGGCATGGCCCCCGGAGGGGTCGTGAAAGTCTGGGTCGGTGGTCCATGCGTGGGTTTCAAAGAAGTCGGCCGCTACCAAGCTAAAGTCGAACCGCTCGGCCCCTATCGTGGCGCAAGCAAGGGCAAGTACATCCCGCTCGAACCGGAGAACAAAGCGTACGTCGACCAGCACGGAATTCCCTATGGCAGTTGGTAATGCTGCTGCGGCCTCGCACCCATCGCGCCACCGCACAAATGAATATCTCAGAACCCAGTGTGGCGCTCACTCCGATGTCGGCGGGGGCTATCTCCCACGAGCACGAGAAAAGTTGTGGATGACGCAGCCCTGCAAGGCCAGCGTTCCGACCGGCCAAAGGGTTGAGTCCCAGGCCGCTTGGACCCGTGCAGGGGCGGACGCCAAGGTATTGCGCGAATCAGGTGTGGTCCGGGATGGCTACATTGCGGTGAAAGCCTGGCCTGCAGCAACTAACCCTCGCGGCAAAGCTGCGTCGGTCACCGAGGACTACTGGATAACAGTGCTGCTCGAACGCCCGGTGCATGGCGAACTGAGCCTGATTGCATTGCGTGTCATGCGTGAGCTGGGGATACGTCACGGCGTTCCATTCGACGTCATCACCGATACGGATAAACGATTCATGTTGCCCGATGAACTCGTGCCAATCTCGAAGCGAATCTTGCAGCAGGTAATGACAGACCGGCTTGTACGACTTGAACCTGCGCAACAGAAACTACTCCGAGCGCGTTACATCCACCTGTCCGCGCACTGGACCCCTGAGGGTCCCTTCCTATTCAGCAAACCGGCACCACTTAATCGTAGGAATGTGCATCTTAACCGTCCGCAAGAAGGTTACCCCGAATGAGGAATCTGATAGTTGCGGTTGGTTTATTGATTAATCTCAGTGCCTGCGCGAGTGGGCCAAGATTACCACCAGCCCCCAAGCTGCCGTATCCGGCCTGGTACATAGGTTTCGCTGCACCCAAGCACATGGAAATCTGGGTGGAAACTGTCGATGTTATGGATACGCGTGGACTCGCTTTCTTTAGGGTGCACGGCGGCGTCGCGAGTTATACAGGGAAAGTCGAGGGCTGGCACCAAGGGGTGTCGGGAGGAAAACCTATAAATAACGTCGATCTACCCGACCAGATTTTCCTGCGTTGGCAGTCACTGGTAGAGCCTCAGGCTTACAAGATCAAAATACAAATACCCCAGTGGGTACGCGAAGAGATGATTCGGCCAGAGCGAGCGTTTTGTCGATGGGCAGCCGAGTGGAAGGAAGACTATCGAGAGACGATCACGCTAGGCATGGCACCTGGCGGGATCGTCAAAGTCTGGTTAGGCGGATCATGTCTGGGCTACAAAGAAGTCGGCCGCTTTCAGGCCGAAGTTGAGCCGCGTGGCCCTTATCTGAACAATAAAGGGCTGTACTACAGAGCACCCAATCCAGCGGCACAAGCCTGGATAGACCATCACGGCATTCCTTATGGAAGTTGGTGATTCGGTTGTCAACGTTGCAAGTGTGCCGCTTGCGAGTTAAATCGTCCGTGCCGCCTGACGACCCAGGATCGCGTTGGCTGGTACAACGCGTTCGCCAGCAAGCGGCTGCAGTCAGGAGTACTTGGAAATAATTAGCAGTGCTGAGTTTCTTATAACCCCTCACCGTAAATAGATAATTAATCAATCAAACTGATCGAGAGTTTTCACCACTATGAAAGACATCATCCGCCTAGGCGACCTCACCACCCACGGCGGCGTCGTGCTTCAGGCTTTTCCGCAGACCGACCTCAACGGCAAGCCCATCGCGGGGGTAGGGCACAACGTCAGCTGCCCTTTATGCAAAGGTGTTTTCCCCATCGTCGAAGGCAGCAGCACATACGCTGTGGACGGAGTGCCGGTTGCGTTGAACGGCATGAAGACCGCCTGTGGTGCAGCCCTTATTGCCAGCGGGCCGAAGGCCGCCGTCATAAGCTGATCACACTTGCGCCGGCCCGCTTTTGACCTGCGAAACATCCCAGTGCCAATCGACGGCGCAATGCCGTCGATCCTGGTCCCGACAACGCTTCGTTTAGATATCTTATGGTCGAAAAATTGAATTCGTTCGGCTGTTTATGAAACAAAAGACCGCCCGTCGGTACGCTCACCTATCTAACTAAACTTCCAGCGGTAAACCATTGGTCGGTTCCAAGTTCGCTTCCCTGAATTCCATCTCCAGCGATCTCTCCTTATATCTGTGCGTTCTGATGAGTTGACCGATCGCCGCAATAGAAAAGCTGAACTTGTCGTTAATAAACCCTGATATCACATTAGCCTGAGAAGGGAGTAACACTATGTTCCTGCATAATAAACGTCTTCAATACACGGTTCGCGTTGCCGAGCCTAATCCGGGTCTGGCCAATCTGCTGCTGGAGCAGTTTGGCGGCGCTCAGGGTGAGCTGGCCGCAGCCACTCGCTACTTCACCCAAGCATTGGCGGAAGAAGATCCAGGTCGCAAGGATCTGTTGCTGGACATCGCCACCGAGGAGCTGAGCCACCTCGAAATCATCGGCTCGATCATTGTGATGCTCAACAAAGGCGCCAAAGGCAAACTGGCCGAAGGCGTGCAAGCCGAAGGCGAGCTGTACCGTGACATCAACGGCGCCGGCAATGATTCCCACATCACCAGTCTGCTGTACGGCGGTGGTGCTCCGCTGGTCAACTCGGCCGGCGTTCCATGGACGGCGGCTTACATCGACACCATTGGTGAGCCGACGGCGGACTTCCGTTCCAACATCGCTGCCGAAGCGCGGGCCAAGATCGTCTATGAGCGCCTGATGAACGTGACCACCGATCCAGGCATCAAGGACGCGTTGGGCTTCCTGATGACACGTGAAATCGCGCACCAGATTTCCTTCGAAAAAGCGCTCCACTCGATTCAGCCGAACTTCCCCCAAGGCAAGTTGCCAGGCATGCCAGAGTTCTCCCGGACGTACTTCAGCATGTCAAACGGCGAGCCTAATGTGCGTGGGCCATGGAATAACGACGACGACTTCGAATACGTCGAGAATCCAAAGCCGGCAGTAGACGGGGGCGACGGAACCGCTTCGGTCACGTTGAGCGAGGACGAGTCGGTCACGTTGACCATGATGAAAGAGCGGTTGAAGTCTGATCTGACAGCCGACCCCATGACCGGTGCCGACCTCGGGTCGGGCATGGCTCAGGGCAAAGCCGAGTAAACCGATAAGGGCAGGGCCGGCATTTGGCCGGCCCTGCCGACGAACTGATCACTGCCCCTTAAAGCAGGGAGGTTTCTAATGAACACGTTATTGGAAGATTCGACGCTCGATGAAGACAGCGAGTTGTTCAACGACAACGCTCAGCTGGACTTCTCTTCGTGTGTGACGCGTTTCGAAGCAGAAGCAGCGACGCTGGGTCGCGGTTTCAGAACGGCCTTGTTTGTTCAGCAATTCAAAGCCGGACTGCTGCCCAAATCGGTAAAAGGAGTTGAGAGACTCCACTAGGGCGTGGAGCTTCTGTGGACGATTGCCTGGAAATATCCGCTGGCTAGCCCCTTTCATCCCGCTATTAGCCCATCGATTTGCCCGCGAAAGCGGGCTTTTTTGTGTCTGCCGAGGGCGCGGAATTGGATCCCGCCAAAGCGGCCACATCACCCGTAATCCGAAACGTTGCGAGGCGCTGGACGGAACTGTGATTACCCGCCACTGTATTGGCCTTCGCGCGTGCGCAATGCGTATTTTCAGGCCTGATGCCTATCAGGAGAGGGAGCGGATTTGAATCAGCTAAAACGCCTTGAAAGCGGGATCAAGGGCTTCGACGCGCTGCTAAAAGGAGGCCTTGTTGCGGGCGCCTCATACATCATTCAAGGACGGCCGGGGTCGGGGAAGACGATCCTCGCCAACCAGCTAGGGTTCAATCATGTCCGGCAGAACGGCCGCGTGCTGTTCGCAACGCTGCTCGCCGAACCCCACGACCGGTTGTTTCATTTCCTGTCGACCCTGAGCTTTTTTGATCGCGGTGCCGTGGGCCAGAGCATCCAGTTCGTCAGTGCCTTCGACACCCTTGAGAACGACGGTCTGCACGAAGTGGTCAAGTTGCTGCGCCGCGAGATTACCCGACAACGCTCCAGCATGCTGATTCTGGACGGCCTGCTCAACGCGCGCTCCAAGGCGGAAACGCCGCTGGACACCAAACAGTTCATTGCCGAACTGCAGGGTCATGCCGCATTCGCCGGTTGCACGGTGCTATTCCTCACCAGCTCGCAACTCGACGATGGCAGTCCTGAGCACACCATGGTCGATGGCGTGATCGAAATGGGCGAAGACATGGTCGGTTCGCGCGCGGTGCGCCGGATCAAGATGCGCAAGACCCGGGGCAGCGGCGCCATACCCGGCGCCCACGAATTCGAGATCAACGACCAGGGCATTGCCATTTATCCGCGCCTGGAATGCATGCTGACCCGAACCGGTGCCATGCCCGAACACCCCTACACAATCCTGAGCAGCGGCATCGACGGGCTGGACGCCCACATCGGTGGTGGTCTGGTCCGTTCATCGGTGACCATGATCATGGGCCCTTCAGGCGCCGGCAAGACTTCGCTAGGCATCCATTTTTTAAGCGGCTGCTCTGCGCAGGAGCCCGGGCTGTACTTCGGCTTTCATGAGTCGCCGCAACGGGCGAGGGCCAAAGCGCGTTCCCTCGGCAAGGATTTCGCAGCGCTCGAAGCGGCGGGCGCGCTGCACACCGTCTGGACACCGGCCTCGGCAGGCCTGATTGATCGTGTCTGTTACGACTTGCTCGACCGGGTAGAGCGGCTGCAGATCAAACGTGTGTTCATCGACAGTCTCAACGCCCTGAGCCGCGCGGCTGCCGATCAGAGTCGGGTACCGAACGTCCTCGACACCTTGCTCGGCGAGCTTCGCGCCCGTGGAGTGACGGTAATGGCGTCCTGGGAAGCGCATCGGTTGTTCGACGATCGACCGAGCGTCCCGGCGCCGGATGTCTCCGGTGTGGTTGATAACCTGCTGCTCGTCCAGTTCGTTCAGCATCGGACTGAACTTCAACGTCAGGTTTCGATTCTTAAGATCAGAGACAATGCGTACGATCCCTCGCCACTTGAAGTCGTGATGAGCAACGCTGGAATCACCATGCAAAAGGTCTGATATATGCGATTCGCAACGTGGGGGCGGCCAGAACGAGTGAGTTGCTGGATCAGGTGCACGGCCCTCGCGACATCGTGGGAAGTGGCCATCTGATGCCGACGATTCTGATCATCGATGACGAATACCTGATTGCCGATATTCTCAGTTTCGCGCTGGAGGATGAGGGTTTTCAGACAGTGGTGGCTGGCAGCGGGCGCAAGGCGCTGGAGATTCTCGATCGCGAGCGCCCCGACCTGATCATCACTGATTTCATGATGCCCGGCATGACCGGTCTGGAACTCGCAGAGACAATCAAGTCCCGCGAGAAGCACATGTCGACGCCGATCATGCTCATGAGTGGCGCCCAGGCCTACATGGGGGCCGAGCGGCCGGACCTTTTTGATGAGGTGATTGACAAGCCCTTCGATATCGACCAGGTCATCGGCAAAATTCACGCTCTGTTTCAAGCCCGGCTGTAAGGTTTTCCAGTTCGACCGTCATTGTCGTTGAACGAATCGATTCAGCCCCGGGTCGATACTGATAACGCTTACGAGTCGGGCAGTGCGATGAATACCTGGTACAGCAAATCTTTGGGTGAAGGCACCGTGGTGTATAGCCGCCTGCGTGCACTGAACGAACTTCGTCATCAAATGTGTCCCGACGCCCCTTGTCCCTATTCGCTTTATATGGACGCCGTCAGCGCGGAGACCATCGTATTGTTCGATCCCAGGCAGATTGTCCTGGCCTCCGCCTTCGGTGCAATGCCTTGTGGGCAGCCCAACATCAATGGGGTTCGCCTCATCGATCTTGAATACCGTCCGCTTCCCGTGAGTGCACAAAGTTCGCAGATGTTCAGCTCTCCACGTATCCGCACTGAGCCCCGTTTGTACGCTTAATGCCCCGGAACATATCGGTGTGCTTGAATTTCGAAGCTGATTAGCAACTCTAGTGAGTGGCCGCGTGAGCGGGCCCAGTGCTGTCAGTGTTATCCCAAGGAGAATCAAATGGCCGTGGCCGTCGTCAGACTGGAAGGTGAAGATATCCCCCTCGAACATCGGCAGTCGGGTGTCACCGCCGTGTTCCGTGTCAAGAACGAAGAGGGCGCCGTGTTGTATTTCGAAGATGAAGTTGAAGCGGCCAAGTCGGCCGTTGAACTGAGCGATGCCGAGCATTCCTGAATAATCAGCGGCCGGCTTACCTGTACTTACTGGTTCTTCAGCAGGCTTGTTATCGCATCGACAAATTCTGCCGGTGCTTCCTGGGGCACATTATGGCCCACTCCCTCGATTACCTGTCGCCGCACTGCCCCTGCAAATCCACGTATCGCCGCGCTGCTGTCGCGTGTTGAAGCCACGCCGTCGTCTGCTCCAGCCAGAATCACCGTGGGCACACTGATCATTGGCTGCTGCGCGAGTTTCTGCTGGATAAAGGCGTAGCGGGGGTCGCCCGCCACCAGCCCGAAGCGATGGCGGTAAGAGTGCACCACCACGTCGACGAAGTCCGGGTTCTCGAATGCCTGCGCTGTATCAGCGAACGTGGCGTCTGCGAATGACCATGTCGGCGACCAGAGCTTCCACAGCAAACGGCAAAACTCAACTCGATTGGCGGCAAGGCCCGCGCGTCCGCGCTCACCGTGAAGGTAATACTGGTACCACAGTCGCCGCTCCGTTTCGGGCGACGCCGGTGTGCCTGCAGCAGCGATGTCCTGAATGTTGTAGCCAGGGTCGCAACTGACCAGCCCCGCCACGCGTTCCGGCCACAGCGCAGCCACCACACAGGCGGCGCGTCCGCCCCAGTCGTAACCGGCGAGAGTGGCTTGCGGGATATGCAATGCATCCAGCAGTGCCAGCAGGTCGGCGCCCAGTGCTGCCTGTTCGCCGGAGCGAGGCGTGGCTGAATCGAGAAAACGGGTAGGGCCGTATCCCCTCAGGTAAGGCACGATGCAGCGCCAGCCGGCCTGGATCAGGCGTGCCGACACCTCGTCATAGGCGTGGATGTCATAGGGAAATCCGTGAAGCAATACGACCACCGGGCCCCCGTCCGGGCCTATGTCGCGGTACGAAACATTCAGCACGCCGGCAACTATGTTCTTCACGGGATGACTCCGACAGACAAGTAGAAGCGAAGCCCTGAGAAATACCGGGCTGAAGTGTGGCGGTAGTGCTTTTAAACGATTGAAGTATGGGGCGGGCAGTTGCAAACCAGAGAGGGAGCAACGATCGCGAGCGCGATACAGGCAGCGGTCAAATCACCGATGCAGCGCCGCGGGCGCGTGCATCGGGAGATCGGCAACGGGGCGCTGATCAATAAGACGTCCCCGTTGACAGGCCGATCAGGAAACCCAGGATTCGACAGTGTCGGAACCGTGTTCGGCTTTCCATTCTTTCAAGGTTTTGTGATTGCCGCCTTTGGTTTCTACGACTTCACCGGTGTGCGGGTTTTTGTAGACTTTGACAGCGCGGGCTTTGCGAGTGGTCTTCTCGGGGGCGCTGGTGTTCTTGCCCTGTTTGGATCCGGTCGGGTGATCCAGAATCGAAATAATATCTTTAAGGCTCTTATTGTATTCGCCGAGCAGCGTACGCAATTTGCCTTCGAATTCGATTTCCTGTTCCAGGCCTTTATCGCCTTTCATGGCCTCGAGGGCAGCGAGCTGGTCGGCAAGGTGACGTTCGAGTTGGCGGTATTCAGCAAGTTTAGACATTGGAACTCCATGTTTCGGTTTGTTGATACTGACGTGCGGCGTTAGCACTGGCGAACATTGGAGCGCACGGTGATTACTGGTGTAACCGTGGACACTGTAGTGCGAGTGGGTGCATGGATGCCAGTACTTACAGCAAACTTTTCTGCCTTGACTGCAAGGCAGACAGTTCATCCGCCGCTGACCGCTTTAAAACTTGCAAGGCGGTCAGGTTTTCTCAAGCGCTGCAGGCTGCATGGCAGGGTTCAGCGCGGGCTTCAATGCCAGCCCGCCAAACGAGGTGGTCGGGTCTACATAACGCAGGGCCGATTTAATGTCTTTCCAGCCGACGTAATTCATCAGGCTTTTAATATCCCAGCCGTTGCCGGACGCCCAAGTTGCAAATCCCCGGCGCATTGAGTGACTGCTGTAGAGGTCATCAGGCAAACCGGCGTCTTTAAAGATGCGCCGCAACATCGGCACCAGGCTGTGGGAATTGATGGCTTCCAGGGACAGATTGCCCCAGCGGTCAATCCGCCGAAATACCGGCCCCTGGGTCAGGCCGGCCACGGTGATCCAGTTGATGTAGGCGTTGACCGGGCACAGCGTCTTCAGTGCCGGGGTGCGAAACGTCGTGCCCTCATGCTGGCGGTCGCCTTTGGTGTAAGGCAGATAGAAGCTGATGCCTTCGCCCGCCTGCGCCTGGGTGTTGCCAATGTCCAGCCTGGCCAGCTCGTCGCCACGAAACCCTCGCCAGAAGCCGATCAGCACCAGCGCGATAGAGCGTCGGTGCCGCATCAAAGTCTTGTGGTCGCCCCGCTGCCAGGCGCCATCGGCCTCGTTCTCCAGCCACGCCACCGCTTGCTCAAGATGACGCAACAGCAGCGGCGCCGCCTGTTTGGCCTGTGCCGGATGGACAACGCGAATGCCCTTGAGCAGTTGCCGCACGGTGGGCGTTTTGGTCGGGTCCGGAAACCCTTGGGTGACGTGCCACTGGGCGAGCGCCGCCAGGCGCTGCTTCAGCGTACTGATGGCGTGTTTGTCGGCGTACTCGGCGAGGTAGCGCACGATGCCATCGCCCGTCGTGGGCAGGTAGCCGCCCCAGACCACTTCGAAATGCTCGATCGCGGCCCGATAGCTCCGGCGCGTATTGGCGCGGGTGCCTGCTGACAGGTATCGATCTGCCTTTTCCATACATCCCTCGATGGGCGTGACACGGGCGCTTTACTGACGCAAGTCGTGAAATGAGCGTCTGAAAAGCGATAAAGCACTATTATCGGCTGCTGGAAGAAACATTTCCATACGAGGTTTTAGATGATAACGTGCCCCGTAATAACGTGTTACGTAATACAGTACGAAATAGTAGGAGGCGACATGGCACGCGGAGGCATCAACAAGGCGGTGGTAGACAGGGCACGACAGGCGCTGTTGAGCAAGGGCGCTTACCCCAGCATCGATGCGGTGCGTGTGGAACTGGGCAACACGGGTTCGAAGACCACCATTGCCCGCTATCTAAAAGAGCTGGAAGCCCAGGCGCCAGCGCAGGCGTCCTCCCGGGAGCGCATGGGCGACGAGCTCAAAGCGTTGGTGGAAAGTCTGCTTGATCGCTTGACGGAGGAGGGCGCGGAGGTCGTTGCCCAGGCGCAGGCGGACTTCGAGCGCCAGCGGGAGGCCTGGGAAGCTCGACTGGAAACCCTTGAGTCGGAGCTGAAGTCAGCCCGCCAGCAGTGCGAATCACAGCACGCCGCGTTGACCGAGCAGGGCGCCCAGCTGCACACCACGCACTCCTCCTGGCAGTCGGAACTGACGCGCAACGCCGGTCTGAGCCAGCAGTGTCAGGACCTTGAGCGGCGCGTGCAGGACAAGGACGTGCAAATCCAGTCCCTCGAAGAAAAGCATGTGCACGCCCGCGCCGCGCTGGAGCATTACCGCGAGGCCATCAAGGAGCAGCGCGAGCAGGATCAGCGTCGCCACGACGCCCAGCTTCAGCAGATCCAGGTCGAGCAGCGAAAACTTCAGGAGACGCTGGTCGTCAAGCAGGATGAATCCACGCGCCTGAACCGCGATAACGAGCGCCTGCTCGGCGAGATGCGTCAGCAGGCCCGGTCATTGGCCGATCAGCAAGACCAGACGCAGCGCCTGGCCACAGAACTTCGCGACGCGCAGATGACCACCGCCAAAGCCGACGGCGCCCGTGAGCAGCTTCAAGAGCAACTGACGGCTATAAAAGCGGAAAGTAAAACTCTGGCGACAGCGCTGGCACTGGCCAGCGAACAATTGGCGCAGGCCAATCAGCGTGTGACTGTGTTGAGCGAGGACAACGACCGCCTGCGCGCTCAGGTGCAGCTCATTATTGCCGCGGCGCCGCCGATACAGACGTAAGCGACCCACCCGTCTTCAGTTCTGCAGAAAGCCATGCCAAAACAAACCACTACACCACCCGCGACGCCAGCCATCCTCCCCGCGAGCCCCTCGACCGTGGAGCTGGCGCGGGGTTCGTTGTTCAAGTTCGTGTTCCTGCTGGCAGGCGTGTTTCTGCTGGCCGCTTACTTGTTGGCGTTCCTCGCCCATGACCTCGATCACAACGAGGAGATCGAAAGCGCTTTCTACACCGAGAAGGCGATCCACTCCCTTCAAAAATCGCTGACCGTCACGGTCAGGGACTATGCGTTCTGGGGCGATGCCTACCGCTACCTGCACTTGAGTGTTGATCCCGACTGGGCATTTGTCCGCCAGAATATAGGGCCTACGCTGTACAGCGATTTCGGGTTTCAAGGCGTGTTTGTCATCAATGACGCTGGTCGTACGGTGTATGCGGTTGTTGAAGGACAACTGGAAAAGGTCGATGCCGAGCCATGGCTGGGTCCTGCCAAGGACGCGCTACTGGCCAGGGCACGGGAGGGCGCCGAGACAGAAACCCCGTTCACTGCCTTCATCGACCTGAACGGCACACCTGCGTTGGTCGCTGCGGCTGCCATCACCCCCGGCACCGATCCAAGCGTCGTTCCTGATGGCCGGACGCCCTCAGTATTGATCTTCGTCGATGTGCTCGATGATGCCAAACTGGCGGTCCTGGGCAAGGAGTATGGTGTGGACGGGCTGCACGTCGCCACGCCGGACGAGCGCGAACAGGTGTCGATCTTTCCGCTGGGTGAGGGCGGTGCCGCCGGGGCCTTGCATTGGTCGCCACCCAGACCCGGACAGCGTTTGATCGCGCTGGGCCTGCCGCTGATCGGGCTCGCCGCCCTGCTGGTGTGCCTGATGACCTGGGCCATCCTGCGTCGCGCCACCGCCGCCGCACGCTCCCTCGATGACAGCTACGCGTCCCTGCAGAAAAGCGAAAGCGCACTGGCCACCAGTGAGGCGCGCTTTCGCGATGTGGTGGAAGCCAGCTCGGACTGGGTCTGGGAAATCGACAGCGCAGGGCGGTTCACGTACCTTTCCGACCGCTTCGAGATCGTGACCGGCCTGGACCGCGCGCAGTGGATCGGCGCCTTGATGGACGACCTGCTGCAGACCGAGCTCGGCCAAGTGTCGCAGTGGCTGGCGATCCCCAACCGTCGCCCCGACATCACTATTCAGTGCCGCTACCTGGAGACCTGCGGTCGCGAGCGCATCAGTCGGCTGTCAGCGCGGTCGATGGTGGTCGGCGGATTCCGCGGCACGGCCACGGATGTGACCGAAGAAGTGGAAGCGCGTCGGCGCATCGAGTTTCTCTCCCAGCACGACGCCCTGACCGGGCTGCCCAATCGGGTCCGGTTGCAGGAGTTTCTGGATGGCAAACTCAAAGCGCTGCCAACCCTCGACCAGCCACTGGTGATGCTGAGCATCGACCTGGACCGCTTCAAGCCGGTGAATGACCTGCTCGGCCACGCTGCCGGCGACCGTGTGCTCAATGACGTGTCCAGTCGGCTGTCCGATTGCGTGCGCCATGGTGACCTCGTTGCGCGGGTGGGCGGCGACGAATTCGTGCTGATCCTCAGCGACACCCAGACCCAGGACGAAGTCGAGGCGTTATGTCGGAGGCTGATCGAGTCCATCGAACGCCCGGTGCTGATCGACGACCAGGAAATATTCGTCAGCGCCAGTATCGGTATCGCCATGGCGCCTACCGATGCGCGCGAGGCCGCCGAGCTGCTGCGGTACGCCGACATCGCGCTGTACGAAGCCAAGGCCAGTGGTCGCGGCACCTGGCGGTTTTACGCAGGGGACATGAACGCCAAAATCATCGAACGCCGTCGGCTGGAGAGTGACCTGCGCTACGCCATCAAACACGATGAACTGCGCTTGCATTTCCAGCCGCGTTTTCGTATTTCCGACGGCGCAATGGTCGGGGCCGAAGCGCTGGTGCGTTGGCAGCATCCCCAGCGTGGGCTGATTCCGCCGGACACCTTCATTCCCATCGCCGAAGAAAGCGGGCTGATCATTCCCCTCAGCGACTGGGTTATGGCCCAGGCGTGCAGTGAAGCCGTGCGCTGGCCGAAACACCTGTTCATTTCCATCAACCTGTCGCCTGCTGAATTCAAGCGCGGCAACCTGCCGGCGCGCATTCAGTTCGCCCTCACGGCTACGGGCATCGAGCCGTCGCGGGTCGAACTGGAAATCACCGAAGGCGTGATGATTGAAGACGCCGTGGGGGCGCTCGATGTCATGCAGACCCTGAAGCAGTTGGGGGTGCGCATCGCCATGGACGACTTCGGCACCGGCTATTCGTCGTTGAGTTACTTGCGCACCTTCCCCTTCGACGGGCTGAAGATCGACCGCAGCTTCCTGACTCGCCTCACCGAAAGCGAAGGCGACCGCTCCATCGTCCAGGCCATCGTCGGTCTGGGCCGGGCGCTGTCACTCACGGTCACGGCCGAGGGCATTGAAACCGCCGAGCATCTGCAATTGCTCAAGTCGGTGCAGTGCGATGAGGGGCAGGGCTATTTCTTGAGTCTTCCGCTCACCACCTCGGACTTTCACGCGCTGTTGGCGGCGAGAAATACGGCGGTGCTGGGCACAAACGTATAAAGTGCGCGCGCTGTCCCGGCAGCGCTTTTTCCATCACACCTGCTGCCGCACCCGGCCACTGTTTATATCTGGAGTGTTCATGAATCACCCGCGCGCTGTTTTCACCGAAGGCTCGGTGGCCCGGCACGTATTGGTGATGTCGAGCACCAGCGCGTTGAGCCTGCTCGCGGTGTTTCTTGTGGACATCTTCACGCTGATCTACGTCTCGATGCTCCATGATCCGTTACTGCTCGCCGCGACCGGGGTAGCGAAGGTGCTGATCTTCCTCAACAGCGCCGTCTCCAGCGGGCTGATCATTGCCGCCGCAACGGTGCTGTCCGAGCGGATCGGCCACCGCGCCTCGAAGGCGTCATCCCGTCTGGTCACGCACCTGATGTTAATGGTGATGGTCGCATCGGGTGCGGCGGCGGCGTTGCAACTGGCGCTGCTAGTACCGCTCACCCATTGGCTCGGCGCGGACGCCAGCACCTACGAAGCCGCGCGAATTTTCATCTGGCTGACCCTGCCGTTCAGCGTGCTGCAATCGGCCATGCAGATGGCGGCGCAGATCCTGAGAACCGCCGGCGACAGCCGCCGCGCCCTGTGGGTTGTACTTTCAGGTGCGGCGACCCTGGCGCTGGCCGATCCGCTGTTCATCTTCGCTTTTGGCCTCGGCCTTGAGGGTGCAGGGATTTCATATGCGCTGTCGGCGCTGGTGTCCCTGGGTCTGGGCATTTACTGGCTGCGGGTGCGGCTGGCGATGCCGTTTTCCATCCGTTGGCGACTGCTGCGCCTGCACACGCGCAAGGTCATGCAGGTCGGCTTGCCCGCCATGGTCGGCAACCTGGCGACGCCGGTGGGCCTGACCTATCTGGTCTCGTCGATCGGCGCCTATGGCACGTCGGCGCTGGCGGCCATGGCGGTGATGGACCGCGTGATGCAGTTTGCCTACTGCGTGTTCTTTTCCCTGCCCAGCGCCCTCGCGCCGGTGCTGGGGCAGAACATCGGCGCCCATCGCCACGCCCGCGTCGCCTCAGCCATCGTGTTCAGCCGCAAACTGGTGATCGTCTATGGCCTGCTGGTCTGGGCCGTGCTGCTCCTGGCGGCCAATCCGCTGGCTGACACCTACGAACTTGAAGGCACCGGGCGGGCGATCTTTCTTGCGTTCTGCCACGTCGGCGGCGGGCTGTGGGCACTGATCGGGCTGGATTTTGTCGCCATCGCGATGTTTGTGACCCTGGGCCGACCCTGGCTGGTGGCGCTGTTCGCCTGGCTGCGGGCAACGCTGGGGACCGTGCCGTTCGTGCTGGGCGGGATTCACCTGTTCGGTGCGGCCGGTGCGTTCCCGGCCATGCTTACGGGTAACGCATTGATTGCCGTGACTTCGATTACAATCGCTTCCCTCACGGCCCGGCGGTTTTTTCAGCGCCGCAGCGATGCGCAGGCGCTTGCTTGAGCAGGCCGTGGCCGTGCTCGGTCAGGCTTCATTCGAATCAACGAGACAAGGGTTTATGACAGACGACGAATCAGGGAATGACTCGCCCGACGCGGGATCGCCGAAACGGCGGCGTGCACCGAAAGGGGAAATGCGTCGTGCCGCCTTGCTTGATGCGGCAACAGTGATCTTCGCCCGCAATGGTTACTCCAGTGCGTCGATGAAGGACGTCGCGCAGCTCGCCGGCATCACCACGGTTGGCCTGCTGCATCACTTTCCGAACAAGGAAGCGCTGCTCAATGCGCTGCTGGAGCGCCGGGATCAGCGGGTGGTGTCGCGGTTCAGCGAACTGACCATGGAGATGACGCTGGAGGGGTTTATCAAATTCGTGCGGATGAGCATGAGTTTCAGCGTGCAGGACGCTGCCGAATGCCAGGCGGCAATGGTGCTCAATACGGAAAGCCTGTCTGAAGCGCATCCGGCCTTCGACTGGTACAAGACACGCTTTCACATCACCCACGAGCATGCGCGGGGGCATCTGCAGGCGTTGATTGAGGCAGGAGAGGTGCGGCCAGATCTCGACGTGAAGGCACTCGCTCAGGAGATCTTCTCGGTCATGGACGGTGTGCAGATCCAGTGGCTCAGGGCCCCGGAAGATGTCGACGTGATGGCGGTGTTCGAGGGCTATCTGCGCCGTTTGAAAGCCGACCTTCAAGCTCGTCCGTGAGCTTGAAATGACTGTTTAAACCCCGACCTTAAACCCGGCCGGGTTACCCACTCAGTAGGTTTGCGAAGCGCTGACCTGCACTGCCTTGCGCAGTGGCAGCGGCAGCGGGTTGCTGTCGCGGGTGGTCAGGTGTTCCGGGAACAGCGTGATCAAGGTGCGATCCAGCGGCAGGTCTTCGGAATCAGGCCCTACGAGGATCTTGAACTTGCCGGCGTCCACATCCCAGCTGTCGGTCTTCTCGACGTAGTACGCCAGGGAGCGCGAATCGATCGGAATGCTCACCGTCTTGCTTTCACCCGGTTGCAGGTAAACCTTGGTGAAGCCCTTCAGCTCTTTTTCCGGACGGTCGACCGCCGGGTTGTTCGGGTGAACGTACAGCTGCGCCACTTCAAAGCCCGCTTTGTCACCGGTGTTGGTCACTGTGAAGGTGACGTCGACGGTGCTGCCCGGCGCCATGACGTTAGTCGACAGTTTCAGATCGCTGTAACCAAACGTGGTGTAGGACAGGCCGTAACCGAACGGATACAGCGGCTTGGCGTGCTTCTTGTCATAACCGCGATAACCCATGTACAGGCCTTCGCTGTAGGTCATTTCAGTCAGCGCATTGTCGCCGCGGTAGGCGGCCGGATCCGGGTACGACGCGTAGCTCGGGTTGTCCTCGATCTTCTTGTCGATGGTGATGGGCAGCTTGCCCGACGGGTTGACCTTGCCGAACAGAATCTCGGCCAGGGCCTGGCCGCCTTGCTGACCCGGGAACCAGGCTTGCAGCGACGCGCCGACCTTGTTCGCCCACGGCTGCATGTCCGCCGAACCGCCGCCGTGCATGACCACGATGGTGTTGGGGTTGGCCTTGGTGACGAAGCTGATCAGCTCCGCTTGCTGGTCAGGCAGTTCGAAACCGTGGTCGGAGCCTTCGCCTTCGTGCTCGTAGTTGGAGCCTGTTGCGATAACGACCGCGTCGTACTTCGACAGATCCTTCGGTGGACGCAGCGCGGCCCAGCTCATCTGCACGCCGGTCACGCCACCCAGCGCAGGGATGAAGTTACCCTGAATGCGTTGGTACTCAAGCTTCACCGAGTACGACTTGCCGGCCACCAGTGCGGCGGTTTTACCCGAAGTCGTCAGCGCGTTTACCACGTCGCCGGAGTACGGCACGCCGTCGCTTTGCAGGACCAGCTCGTCGTTGACCCAAAGTTTGTAAGGGCCGTCCGCACGGACCTTGAACACCTGGGCACCGGAAACGGTCGGCTTGATGGTGGCCGTGTAGCGTGCCGAGAACGCGCCCGGGGTCGGGCTGAAACCGGACACCGCAGTGGTGCCGGCATTGGTTTCGTTGGTGCCGGTGGTCCAGTTGAGGTTCACGCCGGGCTCTACACGGGTCGCGGCCGGGCTGCCGGAGAAGCTGGTGTTGGCGAAGTATTCCGCCTTCACGCCGGCATTGTTGACGTTATTGCTGCCAACCGCGGGCTGAAACCAGGCAGAGGCTTTAGGGTTCAGGCTCAGCTCGGACAGGTAGGTGACGTTGGCGCTGCTGGACGCCAGTTGCTGCAGGCCGCTCAGCTCGGTGACGTAGCTGTTGGGCGGCGAGTTGGCGGTGCCGAACGGCGAGGCCGGCGCTTGATACGCCCAGTCACCGATAACCGCGATCTTGGCATCGCGCGCCAGAGGCAGCAGCGGCTTGCCCGCCGCGGTGTTCTCGTTGCGCAGCAGCACGATCGACTCACGCGCCATGTTCAGCGACGCGCGCTGGCCGTACTCGGGGTGGTCCAGGGTCTTGGCGGTGTTGAGGTTTTCCTGGAAGTCATAACTGACGATCGCGCGCAGGTTGCGTTTGACCTTGTCGTCGATGACGTTCTGGCTCAACTGACCGCTCCACACATAGGGCATCAGGTTGGCTTCGGTGAATTGCAGGCCCGACGGCATGTCGATGTCGGTACCGGCCCACGCGCCTTTGAACGCGTCATGTATCGCGTTGAAGTCACTGATGACGGTGCCCTGATAGCCCCATTCACCCTTGAGCACCTCGGTGATCAAGTGATGGTTTTCGCAGGCGTAGTCGCCATTGATTTTGTTGAAGCCACACATGATCGACGCGACGTTTGCGTTCTTCACCATCGACTCGAAGCCTGGCAGGTATAGCTCGCGCAGGGTGCGCTCGTCGACCATGACATTCAACGCCTGACGGTTGGCCTCCTGCTCGTTGGCCAGGTAGTGCTTGCCGCTCGCCTGAATGCCCTGGGCCTGAATACCGTTGACCACGGCCGGCGCCAGCACGGCACCAATGAACGGGTCTTCGCCGCTGGCGTATTCCGCCGAGCGCCCGTTAAACGGCGTGCGGTACAGGTTGACGCCGGGGGAGAGCATTTGCTGGCCGCCGGAGATCCGCGTCTCGTAAGCGATCGCGAGGCCGAATTCCTTGGCCCGATTGATGCTCCAGGTCGCCGCGAGGGCCGACTGCGAGGGGTACTGCGCACCGAATGTGGCGTTGTTGACGTGCACGCCCATGGACGAGTCATAGGCAGTGGTGCCCTTGATGCCCCATTTGAGCAGCGAGGGGATCATGTGGCCGTCGTTGACGCGGGTGAAGTTGATCTTCTCGGACTGACTCATGTTGTCGAGGATCGAACTGACCCGGGCTTCCACGGCGTTGCCGGTGGCGGGCGTTACGGCAGCCAGTGCCAGGTTGGCTTGCAGCACGCCAAGGGACAGTAGGCTCAAGGCCAGAGTGTGTTTGAAAGCTGACATCGGGAAGGCGCTCACTGATCGCTGACGAAGGTCGGACGGCGGGGTGCGTGGGTCGGTCATGGCTTCTGCACCAGAACCGGCGCATCACCGGTGTCGACCGGCGCATCGAGTACGGCGGAGGAGGCCTTGCTGGTCGGCACGGCGACCTTGTCGACGCCGGAAAGCTGGTCGCGCTGTTTTTCAACCTGGGCGCGAACTGCTTCTGCAGAGTCTGACGTTTGGGTATTCGTAGAGTCCGCCGCAACAGCAGCAAAACTGCAGGCGCCGAAAAGCACGACGCTGCAAACAGACAGCATGGGTCTATTCATCGATTGTTTCTCGATTGATGGGGTGTGGAAATTAAATGAACGCGCAAACCCGCCGAGCAGAGAGCAGGACAAGCATTAAGTCCGGCGAATCTACTGATTAGTTCAGCGTTTGCAAGATTATTTTTTAATTAGACGAGCGGTGATCGGATTGGCGGGGCGGGGAGGGTGGTTACGACTCGATTAGCGTTGCAGGCAGCACGATAAATTACATATAAGCGCAATATAATCCCGCTTATACTCAGTAAATTGGCATATTCCTGGCTCAAATCGCGTTTAAAAGGGTGAGAACCGGCGATCTTTAAAACCTAATTGCCATTAGGTTTAGCTTGCTGATAAGCTCTCTCGGCGCTTAGTAATCCTTGAACAATCAGACGACTGCATAGCTGCCTTAGTTGCTGATCTTTATTCGCCAGCTATGGCAGTTAATTGCTCATTCTGGTCAGTTACTATCTTTGTAAGAGCACACAGTTACTGCACGCCAAGTTTGTTTAACCTGATTGGAAATCGTTGAAGCAATACCGGGCGATTAATAACGCGTGGGCGTCGTAAAAGCGTGCCCCTCTCATTAGTTAACAAGCACGCCGGCGCTGTTATCCCTCGGCACCCGCAACCAGCCTATCGTCAAGAGCCCCGAGCTAGATGCGCGGAACGGGATCACAAAGGTTTTTGTAGCGCATGGTGTGGGCGCTAATATGGACAGGACGCGTGCGAACGGACGGCTCGAACAGTCCGCTTTCGCCCACTCCTCACACGGGCGCCATCACCGGCCCAACACGGACGACCAACGATGATCTTGAGATTGACTGGGGCAGTGATGGCGATTTTCGCCATTGCCCTGCTGTACATGGGTGCGCAATTGGTGGCCGCCGGCGGCTCGGCGGCGTACTCGATGATCGCCCTCGCGGTATTGGCCTCGGCGGTGCTGCTGATCCTGAAAAAGCGGTCGGCGCTGACGGTGTATGCGCTGCTGATGTGGGCGATTCTGATCTGGATCGTCTACGAGGTCGGCTTCGACAAATGGCAGTGGATTCCGCGCGGTGACCTGTTCGCGCTGCTGGGTCTGTGGCTGGCGGTGCCTTGGGTGGTGCGCCCGCTGTACAAGGCGCATAACCCGGGCGATACGCGCCGCTTCCATCCGTTTCTGGGCGGCACCGTTGGTGTGATGATCCTCATCGTGCTGGCGGTGATGTTCTACGATCCGTACCCGGTGGCCGGCAAGATCAACACCCCGCTGGCGACGCGCAGCACGAGCGAAGCCGGCAATGACTGGGTGGCCTACGGCGGCACGAACAACGGTCAGCGTTTCTCCAGCCTCGACCAGATCAATGCGGGCAACGTGAAGAAGCTCTCGGTGGCTTGGGAATACCACACCGGCGATCTGCGCGACGCCGCGAAAGACGCCGGCGAGTACACCTTTGAAGCCACGCCGCTGAAGGTCAACAATCGGGTTTACGTCTGCACCGCGCACAACGAAGTGCACGCCCTGAACCCCGAAACCGGCAAGCTGGACTGGAAGTGGGTGCCGGAGAAGAACCGCTCTTACCTGCAGCAGCACCAGACCTGTCGTGGCGTCAGCTATTACGCGCCGGCCGCAACGGCTGCGGCCGATGCCTCACCGAGCCAATGCGCCAAGCGCATTATCACCGCCACCGCAGACGCAAAACTGGTGGCCCTCGACGCTGACACCGGCACGCTGTGCAGCGATTTCGGTAACAAAGGCGTGGTCGATCTCAGTGCCAACATGGGCGAGATTCGTCCCCACGCGTTGATGCAGACGGCTGCGCCGCTGATCGCCGGTGACTTGGTCATCGTTGGCGGTTCAGTGATGGACAACGGCTACAACGACGGCAACCCCTCGGGTGTGATCCGCGCCTACAACGCCGTGACCGGCGCACTGTTGTGGAACTTCGACCCGGCCAACCCTGAGATGCCCCGGCCCATCGCCGCCGACCAGACCTACCCGCAGGACACACCCGTGGCGTGGGGCACCCTGAGCGCCGACATGAAAAACGGCCTGGTGTTTGTGCCGTTCGGCAACGCCTCGCCAGACGAGCTGGGCATCAACCGCGACCCGAACAGCAACACGGAAAAGTTCCGTGACACGCTGGTGGCGCTGGACCTGAACACTGGCGCGTTCAAATGGAAATTCCAGTCCTCGAACAACGACCTCTGGGACCGGGATAACCCGTCGCAGCCGACCTTGATGGACGTGGGCAAGGAGGGCAGCCAGCAACCGGCGCTGCTGTTGCCAACCAAAGTGGGCAACATCTTTGTGCTGAACCGGCTGACTGGCGAGCGGATCATCCCGGTCGATCAGGTCAATGTGTCGACCCAGGGCGGCGTGACGGGCGAGCACTTCGCGCCGACGCAGCCGGTGTCGAAGATCAACTTCATCCCGGAGCCGCTGAGCGAAAAATCGATGTGGGGCCTGACGCCGTTCGATCAGATGTCCTGCCGCACGACGTACAACAAGTTGCGCTACGACGGCAACCCGTGGACGCCGAGCACCGAGCAGGGCTCGCTGATCTTCCCGGGGAACATTGGGGTATTTAACTGGGGCTCGGTGGCGGTCGATCCGGACCGGCAGATTCTCATCGCCGCGCCGGTGCGTCTGGCTTACACCTATCACCTGATCAAGCGCACGCCGGAAACCGCCGAGAAGCGGCTGTTCACCCAGGACGGTACGCCGTACTGGAATGAGAACTTCAACGGCGACTACGCGATTCGCATCAAGCAGTTCGCCTCGGCGCTGGGCGTGCCTTGCATTGCGCCGCCGTGGGGCCGCATGGTCGGCGTTGACCTGACCACCGGCAAAACCGAGTGGATGCGCCGCACCGGCACCACCCAAAACCTCAAGACCTCTTTCCTGCCGGGCCGCTTCCCGATCGGCTTCCCGATGGGCATGGTCGCCCACGGCGGTCCGCTGGTGACGGCGGGCGGCGTGGTGTTCCATGGCGCCACGGCGGATAACTTCATCCGCGCCTACGACATCAACACCGGTGACGTGCTCTGGGAGAAGGAGCTGCCGGCGGGCGGCCAGGCGACGCCTTCGACCTACCTGGGCAGCGACGGCAAGCAGTACGTCGTCATCTCGGCCGGCGGGCACGGCTCGCTCGGCACCACGCTGGGCGACAGCGTGATCGCGTTTCGTCTGGATTGATGGGCTGATGTGTAAAAAGGCCGTGACGCAGTGGTGCGTGACGGCCTTTTTTGTGATGGCAGCCCGCACATTCGAGGGTGCTCACGCTGGCCTTTTCCCGGCTGAAGCCGGTCCCACTGTGGATATGTGGTCGTCTTGTAGTACTGGCTTTAGCCGGGAAGGCGCCGGATGCCACACCGCTGAATATGTGCCGCTCACACTGGCCTGTTCCCGGCCGAAGCCGGTCCTACTAGGGATATGCGTTCGCCCTGTAGGACTGGCTTTAGCCGGGAAGGCGGCGGATGTCACACCGCTGAATATGTGTCGCTCACGCTGGCCTTTTCCCGGCTGAAGCCGGTCCCACTATGGAGATGCGGTCCCTGTAGGACTGGCTTCAGCCGGGAAGGCGGCGCATGTCACACCGCTGAATATGTGCCGCTCACACTGGCCTTTTCCCGGCTGAAGCCGGTCCTACTAGGGGTATGCGGTCCTACCATGCTGCATATGTCGCATCACCGAGCAGCGGCGCTCCCGCAATGCAGCCGCATTCAGCCCTAAAAAACGATGTCCCGGTAGAACGCTTTCAGCGTCTCAACGAACTCTTCGGATAATTTCGTCCGCGCCTGGGCCGGTGCCCACATGACGTAGGTGGGGAAGAGGATCTGCGGCACGAAGGGGCGGATGACAATATCGCGGTGGCGATAATCCCGGGCCACCAGCGGGTGGGCGAGGGTAATGCCCATGCCCAGCGCGACCATCTCGCAATTGATCGCGCTGTACTGCGCCTCCACGGTCATGACCCGCTCAACGCCGGCCTGCTCGAACAGGCCGTCGACCAGCGCCCGGGTGCCGTCACCGTGGCACAGGGAAACAAAGGTCTCTCCCTCCAGATCGGTGAAGGTGATCTGCGCTCGGCTTGCCAAGGGATGGGACGCCGGCAGCACGCACACCGCGGCCACTTCGCTGAGCAGCTCGATTTGCTGGCTGTCGACATCGCCGGGGTGCACCACAAGCCCCACATCACAGAACTGCGACTTCACCCACTGTTCGACGGTGGGCGAGGAGTTCACGTGCAGGGAAACCGTCAGCTCCGGGCGCGTCTCGGTGAACGCCTTCAGCACCCGGGGAATCATGCTCAGCCCGGTGGAAGGCACGGCCGCCACCCGCAGGCGCCCCGTGCCGAGATTGCGGATGTTCTTGGCCGACAGCTTCAGGCTGTCCAGCCCCACATAAGCGCGCTCGACCTCTTGAAAAAAAGCCTGGCCCTCCTGTGTCGGAATCAGCCTGACGCCGGCGCGCTTGAACAGGGTCAGTCCGGTGCTGAGCTCCAGTTGAGCAATCAACCGGCTGATGTTGGGCTGCGAGGTGAACAGCACCTCAGCGGCAGCGGTCATGGAACCCAGACGCATCACGCTGCGGAAGGCTTCGATCTGTCTCAGGTTCATGTCGTGCTCCATATCAATTATGAATAACTAAGGCGGATATCCGTATTTGACCATATGGAGGGGCGGTCGCAATACTCGAACCCAGCCACCCATAGCGCACATGAAGATGCGCCACCCCGCGATGGATTCGCCGGGAGCATGCACGCTGCATGCATGGCTCCGGTTCACGCCGAAGCGACTGACGCATTGTTCGATCTGCCCCACGCACTTCGGAGATAGTCTGTGAATAGCCTTGACCTTCCCTCAGCAGCACGGCCGTTTCGTCCCTTCCATCGCAGCGCCGTGGCCATTGGCCTGACGCTTGCCGCGATCGGCAGCACCCCCGTCTTCGCCGAAACCACGCTGTACGTGGCCGGCGTCGGCGGCTCCACCGAGCAGATGTACAAGAACCGCGTCATTCCCGCCTTCGAAAAACAGCACAACGTCAAAGTCGTCTACGTCGCCGGCAACTCCACGGAGACCCTGGCCAAGCTGCAAGCGCAGAAAGGCCGTCAGCAGATCAACGTCGCGATGATGGACGATGGCCCGATGTACCAGGCGTTGCAGATGGGCCTGTGCGAAAAGCTCACCGACGCGCCGATCTACAACGATCTTTACCCGCTGGCGCGCTTGAGCCCTGAAGCCACGGGGATTGGTGTGGTGGCCACCGGCATCGGCTACAACGAAGAGGCCTTCAAAAAGCGCGGCTGGGCGGCACCGGATTCCTGGGAAAACCTCACCGACCCACGCTTCAAACAGTTGCTTGGCATGCCGCCGGTGACCAATACCTATGGTTTGCACACGCTGGTGGAAATGGCCCGGCTTAGGGGTGGCGGCGAGAAGAATATTGATCCCGGTTTCAAGGCGCTGAAAGACGAAATCGGCCCCAACGTGCTGGCGTGGGTTTCGGCGCCGGGCGAGATGGACGGCATGATGCAGAACGGCGACATCGTCATGGCGGTGTACGGCAGCGGTCGGGCCGTGGCCCTGCAGGGAACAGGTTTTCCGCTCAAATTCATCTACCCGAAGGAAGGCGGCATTGCCTTGCAGGTCGCCGCGTGCAGCGTGACCCCCAACGCACAATCCGAACTGGCCCAGGCGTTTATTCAGTACGTGCTGTCACCAGAAGTGCAGGAAATCCAGGCGCGGGAGAACGGCTTCGCACCGGTGAACCAGACCGTCAAGCTGCCGGACGACGTCGCCGCGCGCATGCCGTACGGGCCGGAGAAGGTCAACGCGCTGATCAAGGTCGATTGGGAAACCATCAACCAGCAGCGCAGCGAGTGGACCACCCGTTGGAACCGCACCGTCGAGCGCTAGCGGTCGATCTACCGATCCCTGTCGCGATCGACAGTCGCTGATCGACGCACGCGCCGATCTTCCCGAGCATCCTTCTGGAGACGCAGGTCCGCCTGCGTGGCACGCCCATGGCATTTCTCACCCTCGAAGGCATCGTCAAGACTTACGGCAAGTTCAGGGCCATTGACGGTTTGAACCTGGAAGTCCGGCACGGCGAGTTCATCGCTTTGCTCGGCCCGTCCGGGTGCGGCAAGACCACCACGTTGCAATCCATCGCCGGTTTCGTACAGCCCACGGAAGGCCGCATCGTTCTGGACGGACGCGACATCACCCACGTGCGCCCTGAACAGCGCGGGCTGGGCATCGTCTTTCAGAGCTATGCGCTGTTTCCACACATGACGGTGGCGCAGAACATCAGCTTTGGCCTGGAAATGCGCGGCGTGCCCAGGGCCGAGCGCGGCAAGCGCGTCGATGAAGCGCTGGATCTGGTGCGCCTCGCCGGCCTCGGTGAGCGTTATCCGAAAGCCCTGTCGGGCGGCCAGCGCCAGCGGGTGGCAATTGCCCGCGCACTGGCCATCCGCCCAAACCTGCTGTTGCTCGACGAGCCAATGTCCAACCTGGACGCCAAGCTGCGCGAAGAGATGCACATCGAATTGCGGGCGATTCAGCGCGAGCTGGGCATCACCACCATCCTGGTCACCCACGATCAGGTCGAAGCCATGACCATGAGCGACCGCATCGCAGTGATGCAGAAGGGCCGCATCGTGCAGATCGACACGCCGTTCGAAGCCTATGAGCGGCCGCATTCTCCATTCGCGTCGGCGTTCCTCGGCAAGACCAATGCGTTTGCCGGCGCCGTGCAACTGCGTAACGACCGCTGCTGCCACGTGCAGGTCCACGACACCCTGATGCACGTGCCCCACGAAGACCGCGCGCTGGGCAATGACGTCAACGTCTATATCCGCCCGGAGAAAATCCGGCTGGTGGCGCTGGGCAGCGGGCGGTTTTCCGGGCGCGTCCGGCTGCGGGTGTTCCTCGGCAATCTGTGGTTGATGGCGGTGGAAAGCCGCCTGGGGCTGGTTCACATGACGCTGCCAAACCTCGGCACGCCGCCGCCGGAGGAGGGCAGCGAGGTCGGGCTGGACTGGTCGGACGACGACCTGCGCCTGCTCGATCGGGAGGTCGCCCATGGCCAGGTATGACGCCGAACGGGTGGGCGTGGCGCCGTGGCTGCTCAGCGGGCCGGCATTGCTGGTGTTCATCGCGCTGTTACTGGCGCCCTTACTCCTTACCGCCGTGCTGTCGTTGAACCTGTTCAGCGACACCGACGGCGTGGTGCCGAGCTACAGCCTTGGCAATTACCTGGAGGTGTTCAGGGACGATTACTTCCACGAGATTTTCCTGCGCACCGGCGGCATGGCCCTGGCGGTCACGGTGTTGTGTGTGCTGCTGGGTATTCCGGAAACCATCATCATTGCGCGCATGGCGCCGCGCTGGCGTTCGCTGTTCCTGCTGGTGGTGCTGGGGCCGCTGCTGATTTCCGTGGTGGTGCGGACCCTGGGCTGGGCGATTCTGCTGGGCAACAACGGCCTGATCAACGATGCCCTGCAAGCCCTGGGCATCACTGAGCAACCGGTAAAAATGCTGTTTACCCAAGTCGGTGTGGTGATAGCCCTGACCCATGTGCTGGTGCCGTTCATGGTCATTGCGGTCTGGGCCACCCTGCAACGGCTGGACCTGCAAGTGGAGTGGGCGGGCCTGTCCCTCGGTGCGTCGCGGCTGACGGTGTTCCGCCGGATCATCCTGCCGCAGATCATGCCCGGCGTGCTGTCCGGCTCGATCATCGTCTTCGCCCTGGCCGCGTCGGCCTTCGCCACCCCGGCGATCATCGGCGGTCGGCGTCTGAAAGTCGTTGCCACGGCGGCGTACGACGAATTCCTCGGCACCCTCAACTGGCCCCTTGGCGCGGCCATCGCGATGCTTCTGCTACTGGCGAATCTAATCATCATTCTGGGTTGCAGCAAACTGGCTGAGCGCCGGTTCAAGCAAGTCTTCGAGTAGCCGACCATGCACAAGAACGGATTTTTCTCGCTGCTGTTCCATGCGTTGTTCGTCATCTTCATCGTCGCGCCGCTGGTGGTGGTGATGGCCATGGCGTTCACCAGCAAGGGCTACCTGTCACTGCCCACCAACGGCCTGTCGCTGCGCTGGTTTCGGGCGCTGGCGGACAACCATGAAATGCTCGACGCCTTCGGGCTGTCGATCAAGCTGGGCCTGGCCTCGGCGACCATTGCCGCGCTGCTGGCGATACCGGCGGCATTGGCCATCAGCCGTTATGACTTTCCGGGCCGGGGCGCGGTGACCGGGTTTCTGCTGTCGCCGCTGATGATTCCGTCGGTGGTGCTCGGCATCGCGTTCCTGCGCTTCTTTTCCCTTGCGCAGATCGGCGGCTCGTTCTGGGCGCTGACCCTGACCCACGTGATTGTCGTGCTGCCCTACGCACTGCGCCTGACGCTGGCCTCGACCATCGGTCTTGAACGTGACATCGAGCACGCCGCGTTGTCCCTGGGTGCAAGCCGCTGGACGGCGTTTTACCGGGTGGTCCTGCCGCGGATTCGCACCGGCGTGGTCGGCGGCTGGATGCTCGCGTTCATTCAGAGCTTCGACGAACTGACCATGACCGTGTTCGTCGCAACGCCGGGCACCACCACGCTGCCGGTGGCGATGTATAACCAGATTTCCCAGACCATCGATCCCCTGATAACGGCGGTGTCGACGGTGCTTATCGTCGGTACTTTGCTGCTGATGTTGATATTGGACCGAATGGTCGGACTTGACCGGGTCTTGATTGGAGAAGGCAAATGAGCCAGGGCACACAGAGCGTCATTCAGGCGGAGGTGATCGTCATCGGCGGCGGGCTGGTGGGCACGGCAGTGGCTTACGGTCTGGCCCGCAGCGGCGCCGACACCGTGGTACTGGACCAGGGCGATGATGCGTTTCGTGCCTCGCGGGGCAATTTCGGGCTGGTCTGGGTCCAGGGCAAAGGCCACGATTTGCCGGACTATTCGCGCTGGACGCAGTCGTCGGCGAGCCGCTGGCCGGACTTCGCGCGGGCGCTGATGGCCGACAGCGGGGTGGACGTGCAGCTCCGTCAGCCCGGTGGTTTTCATATGTGCTTCAACGACGAGGAGCTGATCGAGCGACAGTCACGCCTGCAAACCCTGCAGGACGCCCTCGGCGACTATCCTTTTCAGATGCTCGACGACGCTGACCTCAAGGCGCGCTTGCCTTTGATCGGCCCGTCGGTGGTCGGTGCCAGTTACACGCCCCAGGACGGCCACGTCAATCCGCTGAAACTGCTGCGCGCGCTGCACAGCTCGGCTCAGGCCAAGGGCGCGCGGTTTCACGGCGGCATTCAGGTTGATCGCATCGACGGCGCAGCCGGTGAGTTTTGCGTGACCGCCGGCGGCCAACGCTTCATCGCCGCACGGGTGGTGCTGGCGGCCGGGCTGGGCAATCCGGGACTGGCCCGCCAAGTGGGCCTGCATGCGCCGGTGGCCCCGAATCGCGGGCAGGTCCTGGTCAGCGAGCGGGTCCGGCCGTTTCTCGATCACCCGACGGTCCATGTCCGGCAGACCGACGAAGGCACGGTTCAGCTCGGCGATTCGATGGAAGAGGTGGGTTTCGACGACAGCACCTCCACCCACGTACTCGAAGCCATTGCACGGCGCGGTGTCGCGACCTTTCCGCTGCTGCGTGAAGTGCGGCTGATTCGGGCCTGGGCGGCGCTGAGAGTCCTTAGCCCCGATGGCTTCCCCATTTATCAGCAATCGGCCAGCCACCCCGGCGCCTTCGTGGTCACCTGCCACAGCGGCGTGACCCTGGCGGCTGCCCATGCCCTGCGCATCGCGCCGTGGGTGATGGGCGGCGCCATGCCTGACGAGCTCGGCGCATTCGCCGGCGAGCGTTTCCTGACTGACAAGGTGTTTTCCCATGCGCACTGATCCGCTGTTCCAACCGGTCATGAGTGAAGTCAGGTCGACGCGGACCGTCAGCCTCAGCTTTAACGACCAAGCCCTTGAGGTGCCGGCGGGCATCAGTGTCGCGGCGGCGCTGCTGATGTCCGGCATCAACCGGTTTCGCGCGACGCCGGTGAGCGAATCGCCCCGGGCGCCGTATTGCATGATGGGCGTGTGCTTCGAGTGCCTGGTGGACATCGACGGTGTGCCCAATCGCCAGAGCTGCCTGATCGAGGTGGCGGAGGGCATGCGCATCCGTTCCCAGGAAGGCGCACGGGACCTGATTTTCCAACCCGGCGATGTGCAGACCGCCATTGAGCAGACCGTAGAGGTGCAGTCATGAATGATCATTTTGGCGGTGTCGTGGAAGCGGTGGACGTGGTCGTCGTGGGTGCAGGTGCCGCCGGCATGGCAGGCGCCGTGGCCCTGGCCGGGCTGGGTTTGCAGGTGGTGTTGCTGGACGAGCAGGGCAGTCCGGGCGGGCAGATTTACCGCGGCATCACCCTCGCGCCACTGTCCCGAAGAGACCTGCTCGGCGCGGAATACGCCCACGGCAACGTACTGGCCCAGGCCCTGGCGTCCTCATCGGTGCGCTATGAAAAGGGCGCGGCGGTCTGGCAGGTGACCCGGGACCATCAGGTCAGCTACCTGCGCGACGGGCGTTTGCGCACCCTGCAGGCCAAGGCCGTATTGCTCGCCACCGGCGCCATGGAACGGCCGTTTCCGATCCCGGGCTGGACCTTGCCCGGCGTCATGAGCGCGGGCGCCGCGCAGATTCTGCTGAAAAGTGCAGGTCTTGCGCCGACCGAGCCGGTGGTACTGGCCGGCTGCGGCCCGCTGCTGTACCTGCTGGGCTGGCAGTACCTGCGCGCCGGCGTGCCGATCAAGGCCTTGGTCGACACCACGCGGCCGGAGGACTACTGGCGCGCAAGGCGTCATCTGTTCGCGGCGTTGCGTGCCTGGCCGTATTTGCGCAAGGGCCTGGAGTTGATGCGCAGCCTGCGCAGCGCGCGCATCCCGCACCACACCGGCGCCGAGCAACTGGCGATCGAGGGTGAGGAGGCCGCCACCGCGTTGACCTTCACCGTGGCCGGCAAGGCTCATCGTATTGCCGCGCGCTGCGTGCTGCTGCACCAGGGCGTGGTGCCCAACATCCAATTCAGTCAGTCGCTGCGCGCGCGCCATGTCTGGGACGTCGATCAGTTGTGCTTCAGCCCGGTGGTCGACCCGTGGGGTGAGCTGGACGTGCCGGGGATGTTCGTCGCCGGTGACGGCGCCGGTATTGGCGGTGCCCAGGCCGCGGCGCTGCAGGGCGAGTTGGCGGCGCTGGGCATTGCGCAGCGGCTGGGCCGGGTCAATGCCGGTCAGCGAGATGAAAGGGCAGGGCCGCTGCGTGAACAGCTGGCGTTGAATCTGCGGATAAGGCCGTTTCTCGATGCGCTTTATCAGCCCAAGGAAGCGAATCGCATCCCTGCCGATGAGGTCATCGTTTGCCGCTGTGAGGAAGTGACGGCGGGGGACCTGCGCAAGTTCGTCGCACTGGGCTGCGCCGGCCCCAATCAGGCCAAATCCTTCGGCCGCTGCGGCATGGGCCCATGCCAGGGGCGGATGTGCGGGCTGACGGTCACCGAAGTGATTGCCAAGGCGCGTGGCGTGTCGGCGGCAGAAGTCGGTTACTACCGCATTCGCCCGCCGATCAAGCCCATCACCCTGGGAGAACTGGCCGGTGAGTGAGGCGCGGGCAAGGCACAGCGACGTGCTGGTGATTGGCGGCGGCATCCATGGCTTGAGCACCGCGTTGCATCTGGCCCGGCGCGGCGTCGAAGTCACGGTACTGGAGGCTGATTACTGCGGTCGCCACGCGTCCGGGGTCAATGCCGGCGGTGTGCGCACACTGGGCCGTCACGACGCAGAAATTCCGCTGGCGCTGTCGTCTCGCGAACTCTGGCATGACCTGACGGAGATGCTGGGCGATGACGGCGGCTTCGTCCCCAGCGGCCAACTCAAACTCGTGGAAACCGCTGCAGAACTCGACGAATGCCGACAGCGCGTCGACCACTTGCAGCGCCTGGGTTTCACCCATGAAGTGCTGATCGACGCTCAGCAAGTGTTCGAGATCATTCCCACCGTCGCCCGGCATGTGGTGGGCGGCATCTGGGTCAAGGATGACGGCTACGCCATCCCCTACAAAACCGTGACGAGCTTTCGTTTGGCCGCGGAAAAAAACGGCGTGAAAGTGCACGAAACGACACCGGCCCAACGCATCGAGCAACGCGGCAGTGAGTGGCAGGTCACCACGCCCGCCGGGGTGTTCAGCGCCGGGCATCTGGTGATCACCGCCGGAGCCTGGGCGCGGGAACTGGCGGAGCAAGTCGGCGAATCGGTGCCGGCGCACCCGGAAGGCCTGATGCTGATGGTGACCCACCGGGTCGCGCCGTTTTGCGCGCCGGTGCTGGGGGCTACCGGCCGCTCGCTGTCGTTCAAGCAATTCGCCAACGGCACGGTGGTGATTGGCGGCAAGCTGATTGGCAGCGTGGATTTCCCGGCGCGCCATGGTGAGGTCGATCTGGCGCGGCTGGGCATCAGCGCAAGGACCGTCACCGACCTGTTTCCCCACCTCAAGCACTTGGGGGTCAATCGGGTCTGGGCCGGCGTCGAAGCGTTCACCGCTGACGACTTGCCGGTGATCGGGGCCAGCCGCAAGGCCAGTAACCTCAGTTACTCGTTCGGATTTTGCGGCAGTGGTTTCCAGATGGGCCCCGGCACCGGCAAGCGCCTGGCCCAGCAGATCCTTGGCGAGCACTCGGACATTTCGCTGGAGGCGTTCGACATAGGACGTTTTGATACCGCCCGATGTGATGAGGCGCCTTCACCCGGCTCCCACATTCCAATCAATGTACCGTCAGTTGCCCGTTAATTCGTTCCACCCTCGCAACCCATCAGGAGTTCACATGCTGGAAATCAACCGTATCGAAACCAACCAACGCATGAGCCGTGTCGTGCAGTGCAATGGCTTTACCTTCCTCGGCGGCCAGACCGCGACGGATCGCACCCTCGATATCAAGGGACAGACCGCACAAGTGCTGGAGAAGATCGACAACTACCTGGCCAAGGCGGGCCTGGACAAGACGCGGATTCTCACCGCACAGGTCTGGCTGTCGGACATCGCGGCGAATTTCGCGGGTATGAACGAAGTCTGGGACGCCTGGGCACCGGAAGGGCACGCGCCCGCACGGGCCACCGTGGAATCACGTCTGGCAGCGCCGGATTTGCTGGTGGAGATCACGGTGGTGGCTGCGGGCTGAATCGGCAGGCTGTATGAATGAGGTGCGCCGGGCGCGGATTATCCGCAGCCCGGCGTTGCCGCTCAAGGGCCGACAGATGCTTCGACGGAGTTGGTCACGAGGTGGTTCTTGGTGGTACGTCGCTGCTGGGTGATCAGCACCTGAGGCACTGAGGAGCAGTGGTACTTGATCCCCTTTCGGGTCGGCATCAGGGCAACGCTTTCCATGCATTCTGCGCGGGTCGAATACGCTGTCGGCTGGTTCTCGTCCAGACATCCTTCCGCACCGGAACACATACTCATCACAACCACAAAAATGCTCTTCATTGCTCTCATTCCTTTTTGGCAAATCACGGCGCGGACAGCGGGTGTGACGTGATTCTGAGGGGAGGTGATGGCAGAAGGCAATGCGGTGAAAGTGCGTTTCGTCGGGAATATGACGGTTTTAGGTTTTCTAGGGATTAGAGGGTAAATTTGCAGTCGGTAAATTGACGTCACGTTTTTTAAAGCAGGCCGATTTACTTATCACTGGCGTCACTTAAGCGCGCTGGCGCGGGGTGCTTGAAACCTTCCTGGAGACCGCAACCGGGCTTGGGCTCAACAACGCGCAACCAATCCCAGCGTGCCTGATAGCTCTGCGCCTTTTTGCGAAACAGCGCGGGTTGCGGGAAGTCTGAGTTCATGCGCAAAAGCCCATGTTCAAGCTCATTCAGCCCGTGAGGCGCGCAGAGCTCGCCGGTATCAAAACGGCTCGGATCTGCATGGATGGGTCAACTCAGCATGTTGTATTCAAAGGGTCTATTTATTTGATCTTGAACGCCACCGGCGGCGTTGGCATCCCTCATAGGAGTAAATTAGCCTGTTTTAACAGCACATCCTATGGGGAAGTCTCAGATGCTCATCGTCTTCAGTGGTCTGCCCGGTACCGGGAAGACGACCATCGCCAAGGGTCTGGCCGCGAAGCTGGGTGCCGTTTATGTGCGCATCGATACGATTGAACAAGCCCTTCGTGATTCGGCGGATTTTGCGCGGGATGTGGGCCGCACGGGTTATCTGATCGCCTACGGGTTGGCGGCCGGCAACCTTGGCTTGGGCGGCACGGTGGTTGTCGACTGTGTGAATCCCGTGGTGGAAAGCCGTAGAGCGTGGAGCGCCATATCCTCTCGCTCTGGCGCGCCATTGGTGAATATTCAGGTCATCTGTTCCGACATGACGGAGCATCGACGCAGGGTGGAGAGCCGGCAGGTCGATATCCCGGGGCTGACGCCTCCCTCTTGGCAATCCGTTATGAACCATGACTATGAGCCTTGGGACACCGAACCCTTCACCGTAGACACCGCGCTCAATTCCCCGGCGCAGGCATTAGCGGCGATTGCCGACTACTTGAAACGGTCTGATTTATTCACCCCTGACCAGGGCTAACGGCGCTGTCGTGGCGTTGAACACCTTCGCCGTGGTCAGCAATTGGGGAAAGGGGTGATCAGCCTGAATTCATGAGCATCGCTCACTGCTGTTTGTCACAGGGCCCTGTAGTACATCGCTACCGCGTGAATGAGGTTGAAGGCCAAACCTCATTCACTCAGGAGCTCGCCCATGAACGCAGTTGCAGCACTCTCGACGCTGGCGATGATGCTGATGGTCGCCAACGCTCAGGCGGAGGATAGCGCACCCTCCATGACCCTCGTCCCCAACGGCTCGCAAGCCTCGAATCTCGGGAGCCCGTGGGCTTTCACCTCAATCGCGCGATGGATAACGGCCAGACCCAACCTCAGGCCTCGGAAATGCTCACCCAATTGGCGTTCTATGCCGGATGGCCGAACGTGTTTTCAGCGGTCCCGGTGTTAAAGAAGGTGTTTGCCAGCAGGGCCGGATAGGGCCCAAGCACGTGGCATAACCGCACTAACTGCTGAGCCACCCTCAGCTCACTCATGACCTACGCTCATCTAAGGCCAGTGGCGAACCCGGATATACTCCGCCCAATCCGCGTGTTCGTGATCAACCCGTCCCTCGCCGTTCGAGACGCCCTTGCGTAGGTAGATGATGCAGCTCACCCGTGCCAACCTCGCCGATTTCATGTACTTCCTGGCCGTCGCCCGGCATTTGAGTTTCAGCCGTGCGGGATTGGAAGTCGGCATAAGCCCGTCGGCCCTCAGCCATGCGATCAAGGCGCTGGAAGCCAGGCTTGGCGTGCGCTTGCTGAACCGGACCACCCGCAATGTCACCTTGACCGCTGCCGGTCAGGAGTTGCTGGCGTCGATTCGTGAGCCCATCGACCGCATCGACCAGGCCATGGAAGTGCTCAACCGTTACCGGGACGAGCCCATGGGGAGGATCAGGCTGAATGTGTTCAGCGATGCCGCGCTGTTGCTGCTGGCGCCGGTATTACCGCTGTTCGGTGAGCGTTACCCGGACATCGAAGTGGATATTTCGATCTCCAACAGCATGGTCGATGTCGTGGAGGGCGGCTTCGATGCCGGCATGCGCTTTGGCGCGACGGTGCCCGAAGGGATGATCGCGCACCGTCTGTCCCCGGACGTGCGCTGGTTGGTCGCCGGCACGCCCGACTATCTGCGCAAATGGGGCACCCCCGTTCACCCTGAGGACCTGAAGCAACACCGCTGCCTGAAGTTCAAGGTCGGCACCGGCAAGATATACGACTGGGAGTTCGAAAAAGAAGGCGTTCAGCTCGCGGTCCCGGTCTTCGGTGGCGTGATTCTCGATGAGACGCGGATGGCGATTGCACTGGCCTGCGCGGGCAGTGGACTGATATACGCGGCTGAACCGATCCTCGCGCCTTACGTGAAAAGCGGTTCCCTTGAGTTGGTGCTTGAGGACTGGGCGAGTGTGAGTCCGGGTTTCCACATTTACTATTCCAGCTATCGCCAGCAACCGCTGGGCCTGCGCCTCCTGATCGACATGATCCGGGACATTGCCCCGCTGGGGTGATCCGCAACGACTCAAACCGGGAGGTCTGACGCTTTCACGGCTAAAGCCTGTCCCACAGGGTGCTCCCGCTTCCAGTCATTAATGAGCAATGCTCATCACCGCATCACACGCACCCCGATAGGCGAGGGCTGACCTCGCCTGTACCGTGACGCCACTCAATCCATCAATACCGGCGCTCGTCGCACATCACCCTGGCGTGAGGCGATTGCACGGGCCGGACACGTGTCGAGGGCATCAATGCGTACTGCTGAGCTACAAAGAGCCGAACCTGAAATAGCCAGGCCTGATCGAGGTGTATGGAGCGCCGTGGGTGCCATGGCCATGTGCGTGGCCATGCTCATTTCATCCGAATTCATGCCGGTCAGCCTGCTGACACCGATTGCCTCCGACCTCGGAGCGACCCAGGGGATGGCCGGCCAGGCGATCTCGATTTCGGGACTGTTTGCCGTCGTCACCAGCCTGTTCATGTCGGTCATCGCCGGGCGCATTGATCGTCGCTACGTGTTGATCGGCTTGACCAGTCTGATGCTGGCCTCGTTGATCCTGATTGCCGAGGCGCCGAGCTTCCTGGTCCTGATGATTGCGCGCGCCGTGCTGGGGATCGCCATCGGCGGGTTCTGGGCACTGTCCACGGCGACCGTTATGCGGCTCGTGCCATCCGACACCGTGCCCAAAGCCCTCGGCATCATTTTCACCGGCAATGCCATCGCTACGGCATTTGCGGCACCTATCGGCAGTTACCTGGGCGGCATCATCGGCTGGAGAGGCGTGTTCTGGGGACTGGTCCCGCTGGTGCTGATCAACCTGCTGTGGCAATGGATCAGCCTTCCGTCCATGCCGCCCAAGTCGGCGGGCTCGGTCCGTCGATTGTTCGCGCTGCTGCGTCGTCGTCACGTGGCGTTCGGCATGATGGCGGTGATGTTGACCTTCGCCGGGGCGTTTTCGGCCTTCACCTACTTTCGACCCTTCCTTGAAACCTATACGCAGGCGACGACCCCGCAGCTGTCGCTGTTCTTGCTCGGGCTCGGCGTCGCAGGTTTTGCCGGCACCTATGCGGGGACGGCGCTGGTGAGTGACCGAATGTATGCGCTGTTGCGCTGGCTGCCCTTGCTGCTGGCGGCGGTGACGCTTTTGATGCTGCTATTCGGCCACCTCAAGCCTGGCGTCGCGGTGGCAATGATCTGCTGGGGCGGGCTGAACGCGGCCATTCCGGTGGCGTGGTCAACCTGGCTCAGCAAAAGCGTCAGTGATGACCCGGAAAGCGGTGGCGGCTTGCTGGTTGCGGCGATCCAGCTGTCGATTATGGTCGGCGGCGCCCTGGGTGGCCTGCTGCTGGATCACGTCTCCATTGCCGCGACGTTCATGGGCGCTGCCGCGTTGCTGGTATTGGGCGCGTTGATCGTGGGGAATGGCAGTCGCTTGCGCGGCTAAGCCGGTTTTAAGCGCTTGCGCCCTCGCAGGCAGTGCCTCAGGGGTGGCATCCAGACATTCGCTGGATGCCACCCTCGATTCGGTTTGCAATGCGTAGAGGGCTGATTGGCTGATTAAAGGCAAGGCACCTTGCCGGCTTGAGCCACCGCAACGCCACGACTGTCCATCAGCGACACCTTGACCTCGCCGTCTGCTCGGCTCTGTACCAATGTATAGCGCTGATCGGCCGCGAAGTTGGCGTAGTCAAGTGTCGCCGTGCAACGACGATGGCTATTCTGATAACCGATCATCACAATCCCCAGTTCCATCGAATGCCTGCCCGGTGAAACAATGAAGTGATTCAAATGTTGGGCCTGATTTCCGTCGAGACGCCTTGCGATCATGTCGTCTCCCGCGTGGGCCTCTATGTTGACGATGGACTTTCCAGGTTCAGGACTTGTTGTTCCAGTGGCACAACCGCCGAGCACCGAGACCGTCATAAAGGCGGCAAGTGTCTGTAGTTTCATGGGTTACCTGTTAACTAAGAGTATTAAGTATTTAAAGCAAACCTCCGTTCGTCAGCGACGGCTGAACATGACGACAGGCGCCGCCATATTCAAATCGCCACGTGGGTACGCTCGTTATAAACGCGTTATTCAGACGTCGGCCGTTGTAACGCGTAGACGTCTGGAATAAGTAATCGGACGTTATTGTTTTGAGAAGCTGATCCGTACGTCATCGCTGCCAACCAGGCGCGCCAGTGCGGCAGGGTCATCCACGCGGCCCAGGCGGGTGTAGGAATAGGACGAAGGGAAGGTGACGTAAAAAGCGACCAGGGTTTGCGACCCGTACAACATCAGGTCACCGCTGTGGATCGTACCGGGCCGGGTGGCATTCGTAGTAAGCGCTTTGGGGAGCTCGGCGTGTTTCTCGTTGTTGTTGAGGTCGGGCATGTCAAGGGAGAGTGGCAGCAGGGCGGCAAACTCCCGGGCTGCCTGGGTATTGGCCAGGGTAATCTCAAAGCGCGTGTCGCGAACGGTCATCCAGATGCGCGACGCGGCTTGCTGCGCCGTGATTGACGAGGACTCTGGGGCAGCGCGCGCGCTGCTCAGCGGCGACGCATTGGCTTCGCTTAAGGCGGCCAGGCCGAACAGAAGTCCGAAGGCCCGCGTCAGCCCTCGTGTGCCCCCGGCATGAGCGTGAGTGAGGAGGCCGAACTTATGGTCGCGCATACTGTGGGGCACCTTATGCAGTGGAATGATTCACGGGCGAGTGAGTCAGGGATCAGTGATTAAAGCGGTCGGCGATTTCAACGTTTCGCCTTTAATCACTTACGTTGGACGCCTGATGTCACGGCAATCTACCCCCGGAGAAGAGTCCGAACTAGGCCGGTCTCCAGCATGCTTCTGTGAACAAACCTCACCAATGCCGGAAAATTGCTGTGCATAGCGTTCCCGTTTTCCCTGGAAGACCCTTTCAATCGCCAGTTCTTTATATAAGTGTCAATCGGGATGTTGATGATGGTCGCTCTCTGACGAGCCCTGATCCCGTCATCCTGCACATGCGCTAGCAGGAGGGTTCAGCCACGTTCCGCATCACATCGCACCGCATCAAAAAAGTCCCCGGTTTTGCAGTCCGGCATCACCGGGAGTCGCGTGGCCGTCGCCGGCGACAAGTGGGAGGGCAGGCATCCTCGGCGGTCACGCGACAGTCATAAACCAGACGGAAGGCAGGAGGGGTGACTCAAGTTGTGACGCACTGGGCAGATAACCGTGATGTCAGTTACATACGCAGCATTGTTCAAGGATCGAACCCATGACCCAGCGTCAATCCATCCGCATTCCCCGTTCCGCTCAGCCGCGTTTTCTCTGGTTCGCTTTCATTCCGGTCGTGCCCGCCGTTGCATGGGTACTCAGTCAGTCAACCTCTCTCCCTAACGTGCTCGCGTGCGCGGCACTGGTGCTGATCGCCCTCGGTGCCGGGATGTGGAGTGCCGTTTCCCAGCGCGACGTGGTGCTGCGCGCTACTGCCCGGGCACAAGCGGAGCAGGCAGAAGCGGACGCGGCCAGCAACAGCGTGACCTCGCAGGTACAACTCAATGAGGTATTGCTGGGCGCCATGCCTATCTGGGCCCGGCAAGTGGAAAGCTCTCGGTATCAGACCGAAGAAGCGATTGTGAATCTGACCAATCGGTTCATCGGGATCGCCGCGCGGTTGCAGGAAACGGTTCAGGCATCCCAGCGCGCTGCCGGCGAACTCGACGGGCAAACCGCGGACGGGGCGCTTGAAGTGCTGTCCCTCAGCGAAAGCGATTTAAGCCAGGTGATCAACTCGCTCAAGGCCGCGCAAACCAGCCGTGACCAGACCCTGGCCCAAGTGCGCGGCCTCACCGCGTATACCGGCGAATTGCGCACCATGGCCGCCGACGTGGCGGCGATTGCCGCGCAGACCAACCTGCTGGCACTCAACGCAGCTATCGAAGCGGCGCGTGCCGGTGAAGCCGGTCGCGGCTTTGCCGTCGTGGCCGACGCGGTGCGCAGCCTGTCGAGCAAATCCAGCGAAACCGGCCAGCAGATGTCGGCCAAGGTCGACATCATCAATAACGGCATCACGCAATTGGTGCACGCCGCCTCCAGCAGCGCCGACCAGGACAGCCAATCGGTGGCCGCGTCAGAAAACAGCATCCAAGTCGTGCTCGAGCGTTTCCATAACATCACCGGCCGCCTGGCCGAATCCGCGGACCTGCTCAAGCAGGAAAGCCGCGGCATTGGTGAGGAGATGACCGAGGTGCTGGTCGACCTGCAATTCCAGGACCGTGTGAGCCAGATACTCAGCCATGTGCGAGACAACATGGAAGACTTGCATGGCCACCTGCTCCAGGCAAACGAGGCCCCGGATCAGGCGACGTCCATTGATGCCCGCCAGTGGCTGGCACGAATGGACGCGACCTACGCCACCGACGAGCAGCGGCGCACCCATCGTGGCGAGACGCCTGTGCAGCAGAACTCTCAAGACATCACCTTCTTTTAGGACTCTCTCATGGCGAAGAATGTATTAGTGGTCGACGACTCCAGCAGCGTGCGGCAAGTGGTAGGCATTGCCTTGAAAAGCGCCGGCTACGACGTGATCGAGGCGTGCGATGGCAAGGATGCGCTGCGCAAGCTCACCGGGCAGAAAGTCCACCTGATCATCAGTGACGTGAACATGCCCAACATGGATGGCATCACCTTCGTCAAGGAGGTCAAGAAGCTGCCCAGCTACAAGTTCACCCCGATCATCATGCTGACCACCGAATCCCAGGAGTCGAAGAAGGCCGAGGGCCAGGCGGCGGGTGCCAAGGCGTGGGTGGTCAAGCCGTTTCAGCCCGCGCAGATGCTGGCTGCGGTTTCGAAACTGATCCTGCCCTGAATCCTTGCGAGGGAGGCTGCGATGCCGATCACCATCGAAACACTCGACGACAGCACCTGCGTCAGTATTGACGGAGAGCTGACGATCTACACCGTCGCCGAGCTGGCGGGCGCGCTGTTGCCGCAGATGGGGGCCGCGCCACGCTTGATGCTGGACCTCTCGCCGGTCACGGAAATGGATGGAGCCGGGCTGCAGTTGCTCGCGGTCATCCAGCGTGAAGCCGAGAACGCTGGCACGGCGTTAAGCGTCACCGGCCAGAGCCTGGCGGTCACGCAGGCACTTGAGTTGTGTCGCAAAGCGGCTTCATAAACCGACCGCCGCGCCAGTCCCAACCCGTTCATTGCACGTTCATTGATAGACAAGGAAGGTCCGGGTGAGCATCAATCTCGACCAGGCACTACAGACATTCATCGTCGAGGCGCACGAACTGTTGCAGGTCATGGAGCAATCCCTGCTGCAGCTGGAAAACGAGCCCGCCGACCAGGATGCCATCGGCGCGATTTTCCGTGCCGCCCACACCATCAAGGGTTCCGCCGGCCTGTTCGGCCTGAACCCGGTCGTCAGCTTCACGCACATTGTCGAGGACGTACTCGACCGACTGCGCGACGGCAGTGTGGCAGTCGACACCGCGCTGATCGCGGTGCTGCTCAAGTGCGGCGATCATATGCTGGAGCTGATTAACGTCGTCGCCAGTCGTGGCGAGACGCTCCAGCCTGCCGCCCTGGAGCGTGAAGCGGCGTTGCGCGAGGCGTTGAGCACCTATCAGGCCCCGCACAGTACCCCCGACATGGGTATTCAAAACACCGAAGCCGGCGCTGGCGACACGTCAGCCGAGGTGCTCTGGCATATTTCCCTGCGCTTTGGTGTGGACGTGTTTCGCAATGGCATGGACCCGCTGTCGTTCCTGCGCTACCTGGAGACTTTGGGGCAGATAACGCAAGTCACGACCCTCACCGACACTATTCCGGTACTGGACAGCTGGGACCCGGAAAGCTGCTATCTGGGTTTCGAGATCGACCTGCGCTCGACGGCCAGCCACGCCACCCTCAACGAAGTCTTCGACTTTGTGCGTGACGACTGTGAAGTGCGCATCGAGGCCGTCGACGAAACGTCCCACAAGGCTGTGTCCATCGGCAGCGAGCTGGTTGCTCAGGCGGAGCAGGGGCCATTGACGGCGTCGGCGCAGCGGCTACCGGCGACCAGCGAGCCAAAAAACCGGGACGGCAACTACGTGCGCGTCAATGCGGACAAGCTTGACGAGCTGATTAACCTGGTCGGCGAACTCGTGATCGCGAGCGCCGGTGCCAGCCTGTTGGCACGTTCCTGCCAGAACGACCCGCTGCAAGAGGCGACCTCGACGGTATCAGGACTGGTGGAGGAGATTCTTGATGGCGCACTGCACCTGCGCATGATTCCCATCGGCGACACGTTCAATCGCTTCCGCCGCGTAGTGCGCGATATCAGCCAGGAGCTGGGCAAGGATATCGAGCTGACCATCAGCGGTGCAGAAACCGAACTGGACAAGACCGTCGTCGAAAAAATCGGCGACCCACTGATGCACCTGCTGCGCAACGCCATGGATCACGGCATCGAAAGCGCCGATGCCCGGCGCGCTGCCGGCAAGGCGGGGAAGGGCCATCTGAGCCTCAATGCCTACCACGACTCGGGAAGCATCGTCATCGAAATCGCCGACGACGGCAACGGACTCAACCGCGAACGGATCCTGGAGAAGGCTCAAGAGCGCGGTTTGGTGGCCAGCGGTGCGCTGCTCTCTGATCAGGAGATCTACAACCTGATCTTCGAACCGGGCTTCTCTACCGCCGAGGCGGTGACCAATCTGTCGGGCCGTGGCGTCGGCATGGACGTGGTCAAGCGCAATATCACGCTGCTGCGCGGCACCGTCGATCTCGACAGTCGTCCCGGCCAGGGCACCGTGGTGCGTATTCGCTTGCCGCTGACCCTGGCGATCATCAACGGATTCTTGGTCGGCATCGACAAATCCACCTACGTGATTCCGCTGGACATGGTTCAGGAGTGCATCGAGCTGGACGAGCACCAGCGCCAGTCGAGCCGCGACAAGGGTTACCTGGACCTGCGTGGCGAGGTGTTGCCGCTGGTGGACCTGCGCAACCACTTCAGCCACGAAGGCAGCGCCGGCCGACGCCAGAATGTAGTGGTGGTGCGTTACGCCGAGCACAAGGCCGGGCTGGTCGTCGATGATCTGCTCGGTGAGTTCCAGACCGTGATCAAACCGTTGGGCAAGTTGTTCGGCGCCCTGCGGGGCATCAGCGGCTCGACCATATTAGGCAGTGGCGCGGTGGCGCTGATCCTCGACATACCGGCATTGCTCAACCAAATCGTACAACTGGAAGCCCGCACGACCCAGGCGCCTTATTCGCCAACCGTCGTCGCTCGCTGACGTATTTGCAACACCCTGGAGGCTCCACGATGAAATGGTTCTACGATCTTAAAATTTCCACCAAGTTGATCAGCTCATTCCTGGTCGTGCTGGCCCTCACTGCCGCGATGGGCGTCTTCGCCATTCTCCAGCTCGGGGCTGTCAACCAGGCTGCGCAGGACATCCGGGGTAACTGGATGCCCTCCATGCGGGCAGCGGCAGGCATGCGCTTTTTTGCCGCCAACTATCGCTTGAAAGAGAACCGCTACATCAGCACCGATATCGCCGAAGAAAAGGCCCAGGCCGGGCGTGAAGCCGTCGAAGCCCGCCAACAGTTCGAAACCCGCATGGGCACCTATGAGCAGTTGCTGTCGAACGAGGAAGATCGTCAGCTTCTCGCGGGTGCAAAAAGCGCATGGGCGTCCTACCTGGCAACTAGCAGTCAAGTGCTCGAGCTTTCCCGGCAGAATCAGGAGGACCAGGCGCGCAGCCTGCTCAGGGGTGAGTCCAAGGTGCGTTTCGAAGACTTGACCAACCGCCTGCAGAAAATGGTCGAGCTCAATGACGCCGGCGCGACGGCTGCCGGTGACAAGGGCTCGGCGCTGTACGAAAACGCTCGTTTAGCGATCATAGCGGCGCTGGTCGCTGCGTTGTTGATCGGGCTGGGCTTGGCCTTATTCATCGCGCGGATCATTTCTCGTCCGTTGAGACAAGCCGCCTCCGCCGCCGAGCAATTGGCTGAAGGCAACCTCAGTGCACCTATCGCACCGGGCACGAAAGATGAAACCGGCATGGTACTCAACGCCATGCGCAACATGGTAGGCAAGCTGGGACACATCATCGGCGAAGTCCGCAACGCCGCTGATAACCTGGCCAGTGCCTCCGAGCAGGTCAGCGCCACCGCGCAATCGATGAGCCAGGCCACCAGTGAACAGGCGGCCAGCGTCGAGGAAACCAGTGCCTCGATCGAGCAGATGAGCGCCAGCATCAACCAGAACACCGAAAACGCCAAAGTGACCGATGGCATGGCCAGCAAAGCCGCCAAGGAAGCCACCGAGGGCGGCGATTCGGTGCAGCAGACCGTCGTGGCGATGAAAAAAATCGCCCAGCGCATCAGCATCATTGATGACATCGCGTATCAGACCAACCTGCTGGCCCTCAACGCAGCCATCGAGGCCGCTCGGGCCGGTGAGCATGGCAAGGGTTTCGCGGTGGTAGCGGCCGAGGTGCGCAAACTGGCCGAACGCAGTCAGGTCGCCGCCCAGGAAATCGGCGAGCTGTCTTCCAGCAGCGTGGACATGGCCGAGAAGGCCGGCAAGTTGCTCGGCGAAATGGTGCCGTCCATCAACAAAACATCCGATCTCGTGCAGGAAATCAGCGCGGCATCCGAAGAGCAGGCCGCAGGCGTCGCGCAGATCAACACAGCAATGACCCAGCTCAACCAGGTGACCCAGCAGAATGCGTCGAGCAGCGAAGAACTCGCCGCCACAGCCGAAGAAATGAGCAGTCAGGCCGAACAGCTGCAACAAGCCATGAGTTTCTTCGTGCTTGACTCAACGCCCAGGCCCGCCGTTCAAAGCAGCAGCGTGGACAGCCCCGGCAGCAAGCCAGGCCATCAGCCGCCACGGATGAAACCGCAGCCGCCACGCAAAGCATTTGCGTACAGCATGGCCAGTGCCCCGGACGAATCCGAATTCACCCGTTTCTGATCACAAGAATCGATGCGGGCTTACAGGGAGAACGACATGGGCGCAGTGATGACTACTCGGCATACCGCCGTCGCGGTGGATGAGGATGCGCAGTACCTGACCTTTATGCTCGGCGGCGAAATGTTTGCCATCGGCATTCTGGGGATCAAGGAAATTATCGAATACGGCAGCCTGACCGTTGTGCCAATGATGCCCACCTTCGTGCGCGGGGTGATCAACCTGCGCGGTGCGGTGGTGCCGGTGGTCGACCTGTCGGCGCGTTTCGGGCGAGCCAACTCTGCGATCACCCGGCGCTCTTGCGTCATCATCATTGAAGCGAGCACCGAAGAGGGGCAGGCGCAGGACATCGGTTTGCTGGTCGACACCGTCTCTGCGGTGCAGGAGATTGCGGCCGCGCAGATCGAGCCGCCACCGAGTTTCGGCGCACGGATTCGCTCCGATTTCATCAACGGCATGGCCAAGGTCGATGGCAAGTTCGTGATTGTGCTGGATGTGGACAAGGTGCTGTCCATTGATGAGATGTCCAGCATTGCCGAAGCCGGCCAGGCACCGGCCCTTGATATCGATCCGCGTTGAGGCCCGAACATGGCAGACACCGCTACCATTGATGATCGCGAATTCGGCCAGTTTCAGAGCTGGCTCTACCGCGCGGCCGGCATCAACCTGTCTCCCGCCAAGAAGGCGCTGGTAGCAGGGCGCCTGTTCAAGCGTCTCAAGCATTACGAGCTGCAGAGCTACGGCGAGTATTTCAAGCTGATCATGAAGGACGAGCGCAAGGGCGAGCTGCAGGTTGCGCTGGACTTGCTGACCACCAACGAGACCTATTTCTTTCGCGAGCCCAAGCACTTCGACTTCCTGCGCCAGCAGGTGCTGCCCAAGGCGGCGCCGGGCAAGGTGTTTCGGGTATGGAGCGCGGCCAGTTCCTCGGGCGAAGAACCCTATAGCCTGGCGATGACCCTCGCCGAGGGCTTGGGCACCACGCCCTGGGAAGTGGTCGGCTCGGACATCAGTACGCAAGTGCTGGCCAAGGCGCGCAGCGGCCATTACGCCATGGGCCGTGCCGAGACCTTGCCTCAGCCGTTGCTGGTCAAATATTGCCTGAAAGGCATCGGCCGCCAGGAGGGCACGTTCCTGATCGACAAGGCATTGCGCAGCCGCGTCAATTTTGTCCAGGTCAACCTCAACGAAACGCTGCCCGCCCTCGGTGAATTCGAGGTGATCTTCCTGCGCAATGTGATGATTTATTTCGACCAGCCGACCAAGGCCCAGGTGGTCGCACGCATGCTGCCGCTGCTTAAACCAGGCGGCTACTTGATCATCAGTCACTCGGAAAGCCTCAACGGTGTTAATGACACCTTGAAGCTCGTCGCGCCATCGATTTACCGCAAGCCATGAAAATGCCCGTCGGCGCGGCCGAAGTGGTATTGGCCCCTGGCCAGGTCAGTTTCGCGACGCGTCCGACACGCTTGCGCACACTGCTGGGTTCCTGCGTGGCCATCACGTTCTGGCACCCGCAACGGCTGATCGGCGGGATGTGTCACTTCATGCTGCCAGGACGCCTGCGTCACGATCAGCCGCTGGACGGCCGATATGGCGACGAGGCGCTGGAGTTGCTGCTTCGACACGTTCTCATCAACGGGACGCAGGTTGAGGATTACCAGATCAAGCTTTTCGGCGGCGGCAGGATGTTTCCCGATCAGCCGCGCGACCTGCGCACGGAGGACGTGGCCAGCCTGAATATTCGCGCAGCGCTGGCCCTGGCCGAGCGTTACCACCTGCACCTGACCGCCCAGGACATGGGCAGCACCGGTCACCGCACGATCATGTTCGACGTGTGGAACGGCAACGTCTGGGTTCGGCACCAACCAATGGGAACACTTCAACAAGATGCCTACCAAAAAAATCAGCGTACTGCTGGTCGATGACTCGGCCGTGGTGCGTCAGGTGCTGATGGCCATTCTCAGCGACACGCCGGATATCCATGTCATGGGCGCCGCGTCCGATCCGATTTTCGCCATGGACAAGCTCGCCCGGGAATGGCCCGATGTGATCGTGCTGGACGTGGAAATGCCACGGATGGACGGGATCACCTTTCTCAAGAAAATCATGAGCGAGCGGCCGACGCCGGTGGTGATCTGTTCCTCGCTGACTCAAAAAGGCGCCGAAACCTCGTTGCAGGCGCTGTCCGCAGGCGCTGTTGAAATCATCACCAAGCCCACGACCGGGTTGAAAAATTTCCTGATCGAATCGGCGGCCGAATTGGTGGCGGCGATACGGGCTGCGGCCAACTCCAACGTTAGAAACCTGGGAAAGCGCAGTGCCAGCCCGGCGCCGCTGCCAGCCCCGGCCGGGAAGTTGACTGCGGACGCCATCTTGCCTGCCGCCAGTGGCCACGCCATGGCGCAGACCACTGAACGGATCGTCGCCATCGGCACGTCCACCGGGGGAACGCAGGCGCTGGAAGCAGTGCTCAAGGCATTGCCGAGGGTGTGCCCGGGCATTGTGATCGTGCAGCACATGCCAGAGAAGTTCACCGCCTCGTTTGCCGAACGCCTCAACAGCATCTGTGCGATCGAAGTACGCGAGGCACGCAACAACGACCGAATCCTTCCAGGTCTGGCGCTGATCGCCCCCGGCGGCAAGCATCTGATAGTCACGCGCAGTGGCGCCTATTATCACGCCCAGGTGATCGACGGGCCCCAGGTCAACCGCCATCGGCCTTCAGTGGATGTGCTGTTTCGTTCGGTGGCCAAGTTCGCCGGCAAGAACGCAACCGGCATCATCATGACCGGAATGGGCGACGACGGCGCGCGCGGCCTCAAGGAGATGCTCGACGCCGGCGCTGCCACGGTTGCACAGGATGAGGCGAGCTGCGTGGTGTTCGGCATGCCCAAGGAGGCCATCAAACTCAACGCTGCCCAGCGGGTCATGCCGCTGGAGCATATTCATCAGGCAATCCTCAACGGCTAACCGGCCCGTGACATGCAGCTTCCGCCCAAGCGTTTAGATCATGATCGCTCTTTCATGGGGAGACGCTTGACCGAGTAAGCCCGTTTTTCATCCTCGGAGTTGTAGTAGACGTTCTGTGTCGTGCTAAGGCTGTTGTGACGCAGATCGACCTGCAGGTCTTTCATGTCGCGGTGCGGCGCATCGAAGGTGGCCGAGGTGTGCCGCAGCCAGTGCAAGGACGCCGCGCGCAGGCGACCGACGTCTTCGTCCGGCCAGTGCTCGGCCTGCATACGCTGGAGCGCGCGATCAAACACCTCCTGCAGCAACACGCGGATATGTCGGTCCGACAAACCGGCGCGACCGCGCTGGGTGGCAATCAGCGGCGTGCTTTCACGGAAGCCGGGCAGGGGGGACAGGCCTTGGTGCAGGCGCCAGCGCTTGAGGTAGTTCTCGACGTAGTCGTCACGCACGCTGATCTTGCCGGCTTTATTGCCTTTGCCCACCACGTGATACCACCAGTTCCCGGCGCTGTCTTTGCGCAGATCGCCCATGGTCGGCTTCCAGTTATCGCGACCGACCAGATCGGAAACTCGCAGGTACATGGCAAAGATCGTCGCCACAATAAACAGCGTGCGCTCGTACTTGGTGTCCTCGGCGGCCAGCAGTTCGGCAGTCTCCAGCACGAAATCCCACTGCAGCGAGGTCAGGATGCGTGTGTCCTGGTTGTCGGTGTTGCGCTCTTTGTATTTGCTCTTTTGCTTCACCGCGCGAAACGGGTTTTGCTCACAGAAACCCTCATCGATCGCGTGCTGGAAAAAGCTCCCGCATACCGCGAAGATCTGCGCAATAGAGCCCTGGGCCAGCCGGTAAGTGTCCTGAAGGGCGGGCCGGTTTTCCTCCTCGGCGCGCTTGCGTTCTTCCTTGGCGACGGTCTGGCTGAACGGCCGCCAGTCGGGGTTGAGCACGTAAGTGTCCGTCGCGGTTTTCTTGCGGGCACCCAGGCGGGTGAAGCGAGATTTCACCACAGGACCGACCCATGAAGGATCGGGCGCCAGACAGAACTCCATGAAGCTCTCGGCCTGGGTGCGGCGCATGGCGAGGAGGGGTGTTCTGGATTTGAGCAGGGTCCAGAGCAGCAGTCGCTCGACGTGAGTGCGGTAGGAATTGAACGTGGACTCGTTGCCGGCGTAGGACTTGAGAAAGCTGCGCACGGCGCGGTAGCCTTCGATGGCCTGGGTCTCGGCGGGGAATTGCTCGAGATAATCCCGGATCGCCGGAAGCTCTTCCTTTAAGGAGCTGAAGTTGAGCTCGCCGAACTTCGCGTAGGTTTCGAACAGCGGATGAGGGGACGAAGGCGCGGGCATTTGAATTCGCTGGCTGGAGATGCGGAAGATGCCGGCATGATCGTGCAGGATGGGCATAGATGCAATATCCGGGTCTGACAGTTATCGGATATTGCATATTTGCGTCGGGGTGTGTTAGCGGGGTTCTCTGGTCACCCTAGGGTTTGTGGACTCGTTTAGGCCTTTCGGGCAATTCAAGTGCCGTTTGCGTGTGCAGGTAGGTGTCTTTCGCGGTTTTTGGGCCAGTTTCGACACCCAGGAGCAGCGATTTGTTGGGCTATCCAGGGGCTTTTGCGGGCGCATTGATACTCTACAGGCCTTGATTTACTGGGCTTTCGGGGTGTTCAGGCAATCGCACGCCCGGGTGATCGGCGTTGGGCAGCTGCCTGTTACGCGGCTGGAGTGACGGTTCATTGGGGCGTCCTTGCGCTGACTTGAGCCGGCTGTGTCGGAGGATCGGCTTCGAAGCCTGGGCCTCATGAAGTCGCCGTTCAAGCTCCCGGCGGTCAGGCGCTCGCGGTCAGCTGGATGTCGGCGAGCTGAATAGTCGTAAATCTCCGGATCTGCGTCTGTGGCAGATCATCTGTCGTGCATATCACTGGCGCTGGTCAGGTATCGACATCCTCGTGACTTGGGGATCAGGTATCAATGCTGATGCTGATGCTGATGTGGATGTGGATGTTGGCATGGCTTACGAGATGTTTGCTGTGGCTTCGGAGGCTGCGCTGGATTCAAGGGTGCGCGTTAGGTAAGCGGCGATTGAGCTTGTTGGATCACCGAGCTCAGCGTGAACGGCGAGCTGTGAGCTGTGATCATCGAAAGTGAGCGTTGGGTTTGGCGTGAAACTAGATGCCTGGGACAGAGGTTCATGAAATGCGGAAGCGCCACGTTCGATTGCCTGGGACACTGGGCCAAATGCGTAACATGGTGTTACGCATAATGTATATTATGTTAAATTATGTGTCTGAATGTCGAATCACTTGTCTCACCAGCGGGCAAAAACCGTGGTCTGCCTCGAATCACCAGGATACTCATCCCGTTGAAGGCCGCGCCTCGTCTAAGGCGCCTATAGCGGACGAGTTCAAGCGACTGACCCAGCAGACGTTTCATTGAGTTGATAGCGGCCAACAGTTGCTCGCGCCCCATCAGACGGGACACATTTTCCCCAATACCTTCATTACCATGCAGACCTGTTCATCTGAAAGCCGCTTACGCAGTAGTAATCGGCTTGAAACAATGAGGTTTAGCAATGACTTCTCTCAGCCCTTCCCTTGAGCTCAGTCCCGAGCTTGCATCTCACCCGGCCTATTCGCGAGTATTCCAGCCCGAAGGCCTCACCTTCGGATACATCATGCCCCTGGAGGGCTATCCGAATTCACCGTTTCCGACGCTCCAGGATCATCAACGCCTTGCTCGCATTGCGGACGAGGCTGGATTCGCAAGTCTGTGGATGAGAGATGTGCCCTTCTATGACCCGAGCTTTGGTGACACTGGTCAAATGATCGACCCATTTGTCTATCTGGGATATCTGGCTGCTGTTACCAAAAACATTGCTTTGGGCACAACGGGCATCGTTCTTCCGTTACGTGAACCACTGATTGTCGCCAAGCAGTCCGTTTCGGTCGACCAGCTAACCGGCGGTCGTTTCTTGCTAGGGCTATCCAGCGGAGATCGCCCGATTGAATATCCCGCATTCGGGATTGATTTCGAAGCGAGAGAAGAACGATACCGGGAGGGCTTCGAGCTGATTAAGACAGTCACTGAAAACAGCTTCCCAAGCGTCTCAACCAAACTTTTCGGCCAGCTGGAAGGCTTGTTAGACATGGTACCCAAGCCAGTTGGCCCTCGACTCCCAATGATTGTCGTGGGCCGGGCCCGTCAGACGCTTGAGTGGATAGCCAATAATGCCGATGCATGGATTTGGCATCTAAGCGACTTCAATCGTTTGCCCGGCCTCATCCGCGAGTTCCGTTCTGCCAGCCAGACCGGCAATGCAAAACCATACGGCTACGCGACATTTTTCGATCTGGCGAAGGATCCGAACACACCGCTGGAACGCGGCTACAACGGAATAAGAATCGGGCGTAATGCTCTCGTGGAGCTCTGGAAACGGCAACAGGATGAAGGTGTTTCACACGTCGCACTGAATATCAAACCTCTGCAACGACCAGCCGCTGATGTCCTGGATGAGATGGCTGAGTATGTCCTGCCACACTTTCCCATAGGCCAACCTGCCTCGCAGGTTACCCAGTGACCGGCTCAAGTGACCGCACCGACATTAAGGGCGTTATAGCCACCTTTCTGAAAGCCTGGGAGAGCGGTAATTGGGGATCTGCTGGGGATATATTCACTGACAATTGCCAGTTGGTGACAAGCCACATGTCCGCTCATGAGGGTGGACGCAAGATTGTCAGAGCTTTCCAGCAAGACCGTGCCAAGGCTGATGGCTTTTCAGTGAAGGCAACCAATCACTATGTGGGAGGTGGAGAAACCGATGCCACTTTCAGCTTTTACGCCTATGGCCATATCCGCAAAGCCGCAAAGTCGGCCACGCTCGGATTTGGCATGACGGTCACGGGCTCTCTGAAAAAGACAGCAGACACTTGGCACCTCGACAGCGTGCTGATTGCCTTGAATTGGGTAACCGGGGACTACTCGCTTGCAACTCACTGGCAACTTCCACCAGGTGACGACGGATGGAGGATTGGCCATCCCGCTCCGACCCTCGTGAGCGAACTGAACGCGCCATGGCTTGCTTTCCCAAGCTCAACGCCTTCGGTACCCAGCGAGGAGTGTATTGCTGAAACCTACGCTCGTTACTCATGGGCGCTGGATCAGGCTGACATGCAGCTGCTTGCTCATTGCTTTACCAACGACGCCGCTGGTGATTTCCAACCGATGGGCCTTATTGAAGGGCGCCACGCGATCATCGGCTCCTTCAAAGAGTTTCGCAGGCCCTGGCCGTGGATGCAGCATTTCGCGGACGTGCTGGAGATCAAGTCCGACGAGGAAAAGGGGGTAGCTGAAATGATTGTCGGCAGAGTCATTCCTGGAAACTCACACACGCAAGATGGCACGCCCCTCTATGGCGCGCATTACCGGATGCGGCTTCGTCGCAAGCATGAGGGCTTCTGGCAACTGACCTGGAGCGAGTACCGCCCAGGCTGGTTCAATGCCCATGAAGCACCAAGAGTTTAGTCCCTTCCTGGAAACGCTCTAGGGCCGTGGCGCAGTACTGTCTCGGACGACGAGTTCGATTTGTATGCGCTCGCGGCGTGCAAGTGGGCGCCCCTCGATCAGCGCAACGCTGTTGCCGGGCTTCGCTCACAGGTCAGCCAGAGTGAATGCCTTCCGCAGAATGTTGCTCCCATGGGGGGCATGGTGACCAAGCCTCCACGAGCTTATCGATGAAGAGTCGAATTTTTGGAGAGAGGTGCCGCTTGCTAGGGTAGATCACCCGAATAGGCTCCGCCGCCTCGGCGTACTCCGCGAGCAGTTGAACGAGCTTGCCACTGCGCAAATCGTCGTTGACCACGTAGGAAGGCAGAGTCGCTATCCCCAGGCCAGCGACAGCCGACTGGTGCAACGACTCGGCACTGTCCATCTGCAGCCTTCCGCCATGAGTAACGGACACAGAGCTACCATTCACGCGAAAATTCCAGGGAAGCAATCTCCCACCGCTCACAAAATGCAGGCACTGGTGCTCGGATAAAGCGTCCGGCGTTTTAGGCTCGGCATGCTCAGCCAAATATTTGGGGGAAGCGCAGGTAATCATTTGTTGGTAGGCCACAGTGCGCGTTAACAGCCGAGAATCTTCCTTCGGTGGCCCGATGCGCATGGCCAGATCAAATCCCTCATCAATCAGATCCACCAGCCTGTCAGAAAAGGTGATATCCACGCTCAAGGAGGGCCAATCTTTCAGGCAGCATTCGATGTGCTGGAGAACGTGAAGCCTGCCCAATGCAACCGGCAGGCTCATCCGCAGCCGTCCACTGGGTGTCGAGCGACGAAACGCCAAGGCGTCCTCCACATCGTCCAGATCCTGGAGAACACCCACACACCGCTCATAAAGAACCTGCCCGTCGTCCGTCATGCTCAAGCTACGAGTAGTGCGATTGAGCAGGCGTACTTGCAAACGAGCCTCAAGCCTAACTATCGACTTCCCCACCGCCGAGCGAGTGAGCCCCAGCTGCTTCGCCGCCGCAGTAAAGCTGCCAGCGTTTACGGAGCTTACAAAAGCGGCAATGTCGTTCAGGTTGTGGAGTTCCATGGAGACCTCTGGCCGTCAACGTTCGGGCGGTTTAGCACCTGATATGGGGAACCCTATTCCCCAATAAGAAGCATAGTATCTCAATTAGCTTCTCCATTGCCCAACGATCAATTGAGGTCATTATGAACACTAAAGTACAAGCAGCTGTCCAAATCTGGGCCAACAGCCTGAGCGATCTGGTACCCGTTCTTAAAGGAATCGATACCACGACAAAAATGAGCGACATCCGCGACTCTTACGCAAAAATGCTCGCACAGAATCCTGCGCCTGCTGGCGTCAAATTCGAAGCGGTCGACATGGGCGGCGTACCGGGCACACTCGTTACCCCTGATGAGATCAAGACCGACGCAGTAGTGATGTACATCCATGGCGGCGCATACATTGTTGGTCGTCCAGACGGTTACCACGGTATCGGCGGCAACTACGCAAAAATGCTCGGCGCTCGTGTCTACATGCCGGATTATCGCCTTGCCCCTGAGCACAAGTTCCCAGCCTCTATTGACGACACACTGCGCGCCTACGAGTGGCTGCTTGAGCAGAAAATCCCGGCTAACAAAATTGCGTTCTCTGGCGAGTCAGCTGGCGGCGCGATGGTTGTCAGCGTGATGGTGGCTGCTAAATCCAAAGGGCTTCCACTGCCTGCAGTGGGTTCGTCCATCTCGCCATGGGCAAACCTTGAACACACCGGTGCTTCCATGAGCAACCGCGAAGGTCTGGATCCTCTGAACTCCAAGCCTGTCTTGGACATCCTTGCCAGAGCATTCCTGGGCGACACATTGGCCAATCATCCTCTGGCCTCACCTGTGTTCGCGGACGTCACCGGTCTTCCACCAATCTTGGTGCAGATCGGCGAGAACGAGCTGATGTTGAGTGATGCAATGCGCCTTGCAACTCACCTGGCTGATAACCGAGTTCGCGTGAACCTGGAAGTATGGCCTGCGATGTTCCACGCCTGGCACTTCTACGCCGCCATGCTGCCGGAAGGTCAGCAGGCTATGGAGAGTTCCGCTCGGTTCATCGAGGCTGGCTTGGCCGACGCTAACCGCTAAAACGCAGGACAACCGCGATAGCTTTGTGGCTGTCGCGGTTTTGCTCATCCCGTTTCTATAAAAGCTTCATCAGGCTATTCAGAGAGCCTGAGCAAGCGCCCTTCCCAACCCCCTAAACCCCCTAATATTTCACCTAACGCCCCTGCTTGGCAGGCCGTGTCCACTGAACTCAGAAGATGGTTTTTCCGATGACATCAGCCCGCAGCACGATCAACCCAAGGGTCTATGCGCTGACCTTCACTGCATTTGTAATGCTCTCTTCTGAATTTATCGTCGCAGGTTTACTGCCTGAAATTGCAACTTCGCTGGCCATCACTATTGGCGCGGCGAGTGGGCTGGTGACGGCTTTTGCTTTAGGCATGGGCATCAGCGCGCCAATCATTGGTGTTCTAGCACACCGGGCCTCGAAACGATCCCTCCTCATCGCCGCGTGCGTGGCACTCGTTCTCGGGAATGGGATTTCCGCAGTCTTTAGCGCCTACTCCATCATCCTCATTGGTCGTGTGCTAGGAGGAATCGGTGTTGCTGTTTTCTGGACAAACGCCGCTCTGGCCGCGAAGTCACTGTCGCAAGGCCGCAATGAAAGCATGGCGATTGGTAGAGTCTTGGTGGGAATCTCGATCGCATCGGTCGTAGGCGTCCCAGTCGGCAAACTCATCGCAGACGCCACCAATTGGCGGATGGCAATGTGGATGATGACAGCGCTGAGCAGTGTGGCTTTGCTAACCGTGTGGATTTGGGTGAGGCCTGCAGAAGAATCGCGGCAGAAAGAAAATCTGCGCGACACCCTGCGTGTAGCCTTCACGCCTGACGTTTCAATGACCTTGGTCAGCTCATGCTTGATGTTTGCTGGCGTTGCCTCGGTATTCAACTTCTTGGCTACCTTCCTGGAAAAGGAGACCGGCTTCGGTGAGATGAACGTCACACTGATCCTATTTCTCTACGGTGTCGCAGACATTGTGAGCAATTTGATCCTGTCCAAACGTGTGAAGGATGATCTTGAGCCACTGTTCAGACGGGTCTTGGTGACCATGGCCGTAGGCATGTGCGCCCTGTCAGTGTTTGGCAACCTCACATGGGCTGTACCACTCGCCATCATCATTGTTGCCAGCAGCCACGCTGGTGTCAGCCTGCTTGTCGGAATAGACGTATTAAAAAGGGCTGGGAACGCTGGTCAGTTGATCAATGCCATAAACGTATCAATGATAAATCTAGGCATCGGCATTGGTGCAATCATTACTGGGTTGCTGGTAGATCGCGCGGGCGTTAGCACCATAGGTTGGGTTGGCGCATGCTTCATTTGTTTGGCGCTGTCTGTTCGATGGAAAATCGAACGCAGCAACGTACATCACCATGAATGAGTTGTAGATGTGGATACCGTCCTATCAGTCGAGGCAGCCAATGGCTGCTTGCGCGAATGGCGCAATTCATCCGAACCAAGTTCACAGGAAGCACTATGCAACGCTTAGCTATCAGCCAGATCACCACCAAGCCACTAACGTTGGAGCAGGACTTGGCCCTCTGCAAAACACTGGACTGCGGACTGGAGATAGATGAGAAAAAGCTCTCGGTTGATCGTAGCGAGGCTCATGACCAGTTGGCGTATATCAAAGAAAGCGGTGTTCGGATCACGTCCATCCAACCTAAGACGCTTACAGTCTTTCCATCCGCTTCAGCACCGCAGCCAGAGTCTCCGGAGGCCCGGCTGGAAAATCTCATTGGCTCGGTGGATCTGTTTAGCAAATACTGGAAAGGTCTGCCTTTGGTGACAAACACTGGAGCTGATCCCGATGGCAACGAGTACAAAGTTTGGGAAGGCTGCGTGCAGCGTTACCAGACTCTGGCCAACCATGCCGAAGATCAGGGGATGAAGATCGCTCTGGAGGCTCTCGGCCCATCTCTTATGAACGCCAATTCTATTCTTTTCGCCTACAGCCAAGCTCAAGAGATGGCCGCATCGGTGGACAAAAAAAGCTTTGGCGTCTGCCTCGATATTTACAACAGCTGGCAGGATCCGGCCCTTATCGAATCAATCACATCAGAGAAGCTATTTCTGGTGCAGCTCGCTGACTGGCGTCGCCCAAGGTCACTGCATGACCGACGTGCCCTCGGGGATGGTCAGATCTCCTTTTCACCCATACTGCGCAGACTATTGGAGTGTGGCTACAAGGGTGACTATGTTCTGGAGATCTTCTCAGACTCGGTTTCTGACTCGCTGTGGAGAGACGCTTCGACAATCAGCCTGGCCATCGAAGCCAGTACGCGAATTTTCGACAGCCTGTCACTTCAAGCCTGACTTGGCAGCATCGAATTTCCTTTATTTCACCCACTTGAGACACGCAAAGCCAGTATCAATCCGCAGCGGCTGAACAGGTTCAACGCTTTCCTGATCGCCAACTTTCTTGACTACATCTACGGCGCAGAAATACTGGTCTGGGCTGACAACGGATAAGACGCCTTTCCTTGGCTCGCTCCAAAACTTCTTCGCCACGGTATACGTGGCGCCCTCTTCAGGCGTGAAAGAGAACGGAACCTGGCATTGCATGCCTCCGACTTCACTGCGATACGTCAAAACCAGCTCTTTATCCACGGCCACGGGAGACTCGACGAAGTCACCAGTGGCAAGCAGCGTTGTGTAACCCGCGTAACACCCTTTTTCGTTGAACGTCATCAGATCCAGCCTGGCGCCGTGATCGTATTTCATACGCACCGTCGCTGAGGGTTGACCAGGCTGAGGAACAGCATACTGCTTGCCGTACATGATTGAGTTGCAGCCACTTGTAAGAGCCGCCCCTGCCAGCACGAAGAACCAACTGTATTTTTGAAATTTTTGCATCGATCAGTCCATGATTTCGTAGTATCGCGTCGGATTCGATAGCCCACCGAACGGCTGTCTGATGCTCCGGTACGCGCTAAGGGACGCCCCTGGCGGAACGTCCCTTTCTCCTCACTCAACGGCGGAAGAGACGGTCCAGAATCAGCAAAGCAATTCCACCAATTGCAACTGCAGCGACTGGTTTCTCTTTAACAAACGCAGATACGCTGTCCATGGCATCGCCATAGGCCTGGGTCAACTGACCAGAAGCCTGGCGACCAGTACCCTCCGCCTCCAGCTTCGAATCACCAAACAGTTTCCCAACTGCGCTCTGTGCTTTGCCGGCAACCTGCTCTACAACGCCTTCTACCTGTTCGCTCTTCATGATTCACCAAACCTTCGTGTGTGAGTGACCCAGGATCAGCCTGGGATTGGCGCAACGTGCGCAGAATTAGGGGACAGGCGCAGTGATTAGTTCAGCGAGGATGAGCCGCGGGATTTCTCCGTATGACACCCCCTACCCCTCGCCATCCTGCGCGTCACTGCAGGAGATCACGTCGATGCCAATGGCCGCCGAACGTATCGCGAATCAGGTTTTGCATCATGGCCGAGGCGCCGCCTTCGAGAAGATGCCAGTGACTGCTGATTTCACAACCATTTAGAACCACAGGGCGACACGACAGTCTGTCCTTACACACCTTTGCATCTCATAGGGAACCTCATGATCATCGTTCACCATCTCAACAATTCCCGTTCGCAGCGCATCCTCTGGCTACTCGAAGAGCTCGCCCTGCCCTACGAAATCAAGCACTACCAAAGAGACGCCAAGACCAACCTGGCGCCGCCTGAATTGAAAGCCATAAACCCGCTGGGCAAATCACCGGTTATTCAGGATGGACCTCATGTGCTGATCGAATCCGGGGCTATCGTCGATTATCTGATCCGCCGCCACGGCGACGGCCGCTTGCAGCCTGATCCAGCCACCGCGACCTACGACGAATATGTGCAATGGCTACATTTCGCAGAAGGGTCGGCCATGCTGCCGCTCATGCTCAATCTTTATGTCGGGCGACTTGGGGACGCTGGCAAGCCGCTCCAGCCGCGAATCGAATCCGAGCTGGCCAACTATCTAGGTTATCTGGACGCCGCTTTGAAACTCACCCCGTATTTGTTGGGTGAAAAAATCAGCGGCGCGGATATCCAGATGAGCTTTATCGGCGAGTTAGCGAAGTCCCAAGGCATGCTGCAAGACTACCCTTCCCTTGCCGCGTGGATCGACCGGTTCCAGGCGCGGCCGGCCTATATCAGTGCGATAGAAAAAGGCGGTGAGTACACGTTCGCGGGCTGAGTACAACCAAGGCTATGCCGGGCTCTGAGGGCGTGTATGACACAGCCCCGACACGCAGCACGACGTGGCAACGGGCCTGCATGTGAGCTTAGAGCGAAGTCGCACCCATTAAAAAGCCGTCTCACGACGGCTGTTTCAGCTTCAAAAGGTCATTTAACCAACCAATTCTCAACCTCTTCCCCGAACTGACCCTTCCAGGCTTTCAGAAGCTTGTGGTTGCCGCCCTTGGTTTCTACGACCTCACCAGTCAACGGGTTTTTATACACCTTCATTTCTCGGGCCTTGCGTGTCTTTTTCTCGGCAGCCACTGGAGCAGACTTCCGGCCGCTGGCTGCCTGCGGATCGAGAATGCCAACGATCTCCCTCAAGCTGAAGCCATACTCTCCGAGCAGGCCACGCAGTTTGGTTTCAAATTCGATTTCTTTCTTCAAACCGGTATCATTTTTCAGCGTTTCAAGCTCGGCGAGCTGGGCGGCGAGCTGTTGTTCAAGTTTGCGGAATTCTGCGAGGCGGGACATGTAGATCTCCAGGGTCGTCTTGATGTGAGCGATATTAGCCGAACGCCGGAGATCAGTCATTCGCCTTGTTCTCGTCAACACTGCGCCGAGCGACTGCTGCGCTGCACGATATAAAATCAAGGCTGCCGCTGTAAAGACTGGTTGTTGATAGTGAGCTTCTTAGATCTGCCCTTTCAGCAGGCGATAAACGACGCCAAATAATCGCTGGAGGATGTGTCGTAGCTTATCCACCGCAAAGACCAGCGATGACAAATCGCGGAAGCCCCCAGGGCTGAATGAGCTTAGATACCTCGCGCCCAGCTATAGATTTCCCACAACAGGCAGCCGATTCAGGCTCGCTTTCCAGCGCCGAAATAATGTCGCCTCTCGGGGTGCCTGATCAGGTAAACGATTGGACAAGAATGTGTACAAAGTCGATACATATAGGGGTCGGATGGCCTTGTCGGCATGCCAGGGCTCGCGAAGCTTTTACATCACGGATGGAGAACAACGGCGTTGATCCTGGACGCCTGCTCTTTGCGTCGGCCACAGCTCTAAACTGGTCGTTATAACGCACGTTGTCGAAGATGTTGACAGTTCTTGGCAAACGTTTCTGACGAGCTGCCCCAAGCGCGATCCGCTGCGTGTGCATTCAAAACCTCGAAGTTGCTTGAAGTACATCAGGCGGAGTTATTGAACGCTGTTTGCTATTTCACTCACACCTGTCAGCGAATGTATCACTATGAACCCACTTCTTAGCATCGTGTGCCCAACCTTTAACCAGGCGGCGTTTCTCGCTCGAGCACTGGATGGCTTTCTGTCACAACAGACGACCTTCCCTTTCGAGATTTTGGTGAACGATGACGCTTCAACTGATGGCACAGCGCTGGTCCTGGCTAAATATGCCGCGCTTTACCCGGAAATCATCCGGCCATTTTATCAAGAGGAGAATCAGTACCAGCAGGGTAAGACCTGCACACCGGGAATATTCAAGGAAGCCCGCGGACGTTACATCGCCTATTGCGAAGGAGACGACTATTGGACTGACCCACAGAAACTCCAGATTCAGGTTGATTTTCTGGAGGCCAATCACGACTACGTGTTGACCTACCACGATGCAATGGCCTTCGACGTCAATGGCGAAAGAGGTATTCAGCTCTTGGGCAAGTGGCGCCGAGATGCAAGCGCTGTGGAACTGCAACAAGGGCGACCGATTTCCACGTTGACGGTATGTTTTCGCAACGTTCTTCATGAATTACCCCAGGAGTTACTCCACGCCCCTCTAGGCGACATGTGCTGGTGGTCTCTGCTGGGCGCTCACGGCAAGGGGAAGTTTCTCGGCCGCATAAAGCCTGCCGCTTACCGGGTTCACCCAGGTGGAATATTTTCCATGCGTTCCCACAGACGCAAGTTACATATGAATTTGCAAACGTACTCCGCACTCGCAAACTACTACCATCGCATGGGCAATCAGCCGTTATATGAGTACTTCTTGACTCAGCTGTTTGGCATGTGCCTGTCGGCCATCTCGCCTTTTCAGAAACTCTGCGCACTGGGTCTGGTCGCTCGAAACGTCAGCATAAATTTGGGCAAAAGGCTCATTCCGTCTCGCAGTGAACGACATGTTCAATAGCGCGCAGAAAAAGTTGAAAAACAAGGCTGGGCATTTCATCACCCTTGCAGGGCGCCAGAGGTTAACAGAAGAAAGCGTTCACGCATTGGACTAAAAGCCTTGACAGCGCCCCACCGCGACTCGTCATCCCTTTTAGTCATCAGCTATTAGCAGTACATCGTCATGCTATATCGATACAAAAGCAACCAATCAAGGTAGTTATTGGCGTAACTAAAATATGGAGATTAACCTGATGAAAACCATCGCAATGATGCAGCCCTACCTTTTCCCCTACCTCGGATATTTCCAACTTATTGCGGCAGCCGATGTGTTTGTTCTGGGCGATGACTTGCAATACATGAAGGCTGGCTGGGTCAATCGCAACAGGATACTCGATAAGAACGAGCCTAGGATGGTCACTTTTCCACTCAAACGTGATCGATTCGACTTGGGCATCAATCAGCGCCGGCTTTGCGATAACTTCGACGAAGAAGCAGAGCGCTTGATCAAATTAATCACTCATTGCTACTCCAAAGCGCCTTGTTACGGAAAAGTCATGCCACTGCTACAGCACTTGATTCGCTCGCCGCAGCGGAACCTGGCGCTGTACATCGAGCACTCGATCAAAGAGCTGTGTCATTATCTGGATATTCGAACACCGATTTATAAAGCTTCTGACCTGGAGATGGCGGGCTCAATCGACAAGCAAGACCGGGTCATCAAGACAGCGAAATTATTTGGTGCGAGCACCTGTATTAATTCTGTAGGCGGCACCGCGCTTTACGACTCCGGGTACTTTGCGCAGCACGGATTAGCGCTTGAGTTCCTTAAAATGGACGACATTGCCTATCCCCAGTACCGGTCGACCTTCGTTGGCAATCTTTCGATCATTGATGTAGTGATGTTTAACTCTGCTGAGACAGTCAGAGAACTGTTGCCATGCTATTCAATACAAAGCGATAGCGTCACACCGCTGCCGGCGCGAGAAGCGCGGTACGCCTGATTTTACCCTGAGCGTCTGGTCAGGCCCTCTCGAGCGTTCCGTCTTGATGGTGTACATGCCCAGACCAGGGATTCAGCGGCTGGTTGATGGACAACATACGGATGGGTCGCTTCGACGCCACGACGTATAGTGAATCAACCCACGTCCAAGGACAGACAATGCTTATCGTATTCAGCGGCCTTCCTGGCACCGGAAAAACCACCATCGCCCAGGAGCTCGTCTCTGCGAGCGGGTCTTGCATCTAATGTCCGTATGGGGCTGGTCATCGGGCGCGAGGGGATGCAGGAAATCCTGCTCGGCAAATGACTCAGCCCCTCCCCGGCCAGCAAGTATGCTCAGCAACACTTCAGGCGCTTTCAGCAACAGAAACCGTCTGATCTGAAGCTTCCAGCGCGCGTACAAGCGGCAATACGTGTTCACCGAAATACGCCACTTCCTCCTGAAAGTGCAGAAATGCCGAGAGCACCAGATCCACGCCCACGGCTTTCAACGCCACAATGCGCTCGGCAATTTGTTTCGGCGTTCCAATCAGATTCGTTTTAAACCCGTCGTTGTATTGAACCAGGTCTTCAAAGGTGGACTTGGCCCAATTACCCTCGCCTTCGGGACTGGCTTTACCGGCCTGTCTTGCCGCATCGCCGAATGCATTCACGGCTTCAGGATCCGCCTGGTCGATGATTTCCTGAAGCACCGCGCGAGCTTCCTCTTCGGTTTCGCGAGCGATAATGAACGCGTTGACCCCGATTTTCACCGAATGCCCGTTCGCCGCTGCTTTAGCGCGAATATCATCCACCTGCGCCTTGATACCTTCTACCGTGTTGCCATTGGTGAAGTACCAGTCGGACACGCGTGCAGCCATGTCGCGGGCAGCACGGGAGCTGCCGCCCTGGAAGATTTCAGGGTGGGGTTGCTGAATCGGTTTCGGACGCAGTGTGTAATTGTGGAAGCGATAGAAATCGCCTTTGAAGGTGAAGTTGTCGGTTGTCCAAATGCCTTTCAACGCCCGGATGAACTCTTCGGAACGACGGTAGCGCTCGTCATGCTCCAGCCATGGCTCCCCGATGGCCTGGAATTCACCTTTGAACCAGCCACTGACAAGGTTGATCGCCACACGGCCGGCCGTCAGTTGATCAATCGTCGCCAGTTGCTTGGCAACCACGGCGGGTGTCCAGGGCCCGGGGAGGATGGCCGCGATCACCTTGAGTTTCTCGGTCGCCGCCAACAGCGCATGGCTGAACGCAACGGATTCGTGTTGGTTATCTGCGCCGTACCCGGCGGTGAAACGGATTTGCGTGAGCCCATACTCAAAGCCCGACTGCTCGGCAATTTGTGCCAACTTGCGGTTGTATTCGATGCCCCAGTGGGTGCGCTGCTCGATTTTACTAACGACCAACCCGCCGCTGACGTTGGGTACCCAGTATGCGAATTTAATTGCGCTCTGACTCATATGCCGATCTCCAAGTAGAGCAAGGGAGCCGCCCGGCGTGGTCGCCAAGTACGGTGTGCCTCACCTGCCTGATATGGAAATAGCAGCAACTGTGCCAGTTATTTATTTAACGACATTTCAACAGGTTAACGACCGGATCACATGTTTTGGTTTTCTCGCTAACAACGTTTTGCTGAACAGGTGTTCGCCGGCAAACAGTTGTATTTCCTGCACGCCGCGAGACGCTGTTACGAGAGAGCCAGCAACACAGCACAACTGTTGATGCATCAACAGTTGTGCCCTTGGATTCAACGGATTAACCCGGATAAATCGGCCCTTTATGGTTAGGCATGGAGCATGCAAAGCGGGTGTATTGAAGCCGCCAGCACCGGACGGCTTTCATCATCACGGGAGTTCCCCCATGCCTGACGCGACGAACAATCCGCTTTCTCTGGGTACCGACTACGAAGCACTGGCTAATCGTTTTCGGCCATTATTCCAGCATATTGCAGCTGGCGCCGTTGAGCGAGAACACTCTCGTGCACTTCCCGACGAGCCCATCAAATGGCTCAAGCAGGCCGGGTTCGGTGCTGTCCGAGTGCCCAAAGAATATGGCGGCGCCGGCGCTTCTGTTGAGCAACTGTGTGAGTTGCTGATCGAACTGGCCGAAGCCGACTCCAATATTCCGCAGTCCCTGCGCGGCCATTTTGCCTTCGTAGAAGACCAACTGAATTCGCCCGCGACGGCCGAACGCGACACATGGTTCCGGCGCTTCGTTGAAGGCGATTTAGTGGGTAACGCCTGGACAGAAACAGGCGATGTAAAGCTCGGTGAAGTCATCACCAAAGCGACTCCGGACGGAGCGCAGTTTCTTTTGAACGGAAAAAAATACTACAGCACCGGCAGTCTATTTTCTGACTGGATCGATGTGTACGCCCAGCGTTCAGACACGGGTGCGGACATTATTACAGTGGTCGATGCCCGTCACGCCGGGGTACAGCAAAGTGATGATTGGGACGGTTTCGGACAACGCACGACAGGCAGCGGGACCACAGTGTTCAACAACGTCCCTGTTCCCGCGACACACATCATCCCTTTTGAAAACCGTTTTAAATATCAAACCGCGTTCTACCAGCTGGTGTTGCTCGCCGTATTGGCGGGCACAGGTCGGGCGATAGAACGCGACATTACCCAGCAGATCCGCGAGCGCACACGTGTTTACAGCCACGGCAATGCCACCCGCGTGAGCGCCGATGTTCAGATCCAGCAAGTGGTCGGCCAGATTTCCGTGCAGGTCTACGCTGCACAGGCCACCACCCTTCGCTCTGCAAGGCCCTTGCAGCAAGCCTATGAAGCGCGATTTTCGGGAAATTCCGAGGCAGAGCGAACGGCGAACATTGCAGCGGAAATCGAAACGGCACAAGCACAGGTCGTCGTCTCCGATCTTGTTCTGCGAGCCGCCACCGACCTGTTCAATGCGCTCGGCGCCTCAGGCATTAGCGTCAATAAAGCCCTGGATCGCCACTGGCGTAATGCGCGGACCGTCGCGTCCCATAATCCGCTTATCTACAAGGCGAAGATCGTCGGTGACTGGAGTATCAACGGCACCGAGCCACCCTATGTCTGGCAGATCGGACAGGGAGAGCCGAAGGCCAGTTGAAAGCGTTGTTTACAGCCGAAGATTTCGATTCCTGGCCTTGAATCTCCAGGGACGCATTACCGTTGTAGCGTTCCAGCAACGGCGAGCCATAACTCCATGCGCTGCTGGCAAAGGACGAAAACGGCACCATGTCACCGTTGCTGTTGCGGACAAACCAATGATCAAGGTCCGCCGCCTGCATGCGTGAGGAGGCTTGCCCCTGTACATAGACTTTTTTCACCCGGCCCTGGTTGAGAAAGTCGTTTACATACGTGCCGCCCAACGCCGTCGACAAGGTCGCGTTGATGTCGCTGGTACTCAGGCTCAAGGCCCCGGCCTTGCGGTCGTCAATGCTGATCTTTAGTTGCGGCGCATCGTCCAGGCCATTGCTGCGAACCCCCTGCAAGCGTGGGTCTTTTCTGGCCAGCTCAAGCAACTTTTCCCGAGCCGCCACTAGCGCATCATGGCCGAGACCACCAAGGTCCTTGAGCTGCAGGTCGAAGCCCGAGCTCTGGCCCAGGCCACGCACCGTCGGAGGCTGCATGACGAACGCGTCGGCATCACCGATGCTGGACAGCGCCATGGTCGCCCGCTGGGCAATCGAAGCCGCATCCTGGCCCGAGCTGCCACGCTCGGCCCAGTCTTTGAGGCGGATAAAGGCCCGCGCGGTATTCTGGCTGTTACCGCCCATGCCAAGCCCGCTGATGCTGATCATCGATTCGACTTCAGGCTGCTGGAGAATGTAATCCTCGAACTGCTTGATCACGGCCTGCGTGCGGCTGTCCGTCGCCCCCACCGGCAACTGGATCTGTGCCAGCAGAATTCCCTGGTCTTCGTCCGGCAGGAACGAGGTCGCCAGACTCATGTAGCCCACCGCCATGACCACCAGCACCAGCCCATAAAGCAGCAGGCTCCGTCCCCACCGCCGCAACACCGCACCCACCCAGCGCTCATAACCGGCACTGGCCCGTTCAAAGGTGCGGTTGAACCAGCCGAAGAACCCACGCTGAGCACTTGGCGTCTGGCCGTTATGCGCTTTGAGCAGCGAAGCGCAGAGCGCGGGTGTCAGGGTCATGGCCACCAACACCGAGAGAACCATGGCCGAGACGATGGTCACGGAAAACTGCCGATAGATAATCCCGGTGGAACCGCCAAAGAACGCCATCGGAATAAACACCGCACTCAGCACCAGGGTGATGCCGACCAGTGCACTGCTGATTTCACTCATCGATTGTCGCGTGGCCGCCATGGGCGACATCCCCTCGCCCATCAACCGCTCGACGTTTTCCACCACCGCGATGGCGTCGTCCACCAGCAAGCCGATCGCCAGGACCATGGCGAACATGGTCAGGGTGTTGATCGAGTAGCCGAACAGCGACAACACGCCGAACGTGCCCAACAGCACCACCGGCACGGTAATCGCCGGGATCAGCGTCGCGCGCAGGTTCTGCAGGAACAGGAACATGATCAACACCACCAGCACGATCGCCTCGCCGAGGGCCTTGACCACTTCCTCGATGGACAGGCCGCCGCCGAGCATGATCACGATGGCGATGACCCAGGCGAAAATCGGTCGATCAATGAAAAAGTGCGCCACGTTCAACCCTCCTTCACGGGGGTGGACGCTGTGACGGCCTGGGTACTGGCGTCCTGCACCTGAACAGCGGCGCCGGCACGAACTTTTTGTCCGCCCTCGACGATCAGTTGATCACCCGCCTTCAGGCCCGCTGTGACCCACCACTGATTACCCACGGCGCGATCAATGCTCAGTTCACGTTGTTCAACCTTGCCGTCCACCACCAACAACGCCGTGGTCACGCCGCTGGCGCTGCGGTTCACGGCCTTTTGCGGCACCAGAATGGCCTGGTCATTGCGGGCCTGCTCCAGCACCCCGCGGACATACATGCCCGGCAACATGCGGCCCGAACTTGGCGTGGATCCGGCCAAGAACGACTTGCGCACACCCCTGGCCTCGGACCTGACGGGGGCCCTGTTTCGCATTGCGTTGCTGGATAAACACAAAAAACGCGTGAACGGCTACCCGGACATTGGCAACGACGCCCTGTTACGCCCGATCGTGGTGGCGGATGAAACCGTCGGTTGGCTGGCTGTTACCCCGTTCCAGAGCGTGACGGAAGCGGGCGGCGAACGGTTCCAGCAATACCAGTTGCGCACCAGCCTGGTCATGGGGGCCTTTTCGCTGCTGCTGGCGATGCTGATCGCCTGGTGGATCGCCCGCACACTGCTGGAGCCGGTCAAACGAGTGGCCGCCGCAACCCATCGCCTGGCCAGCGGCGACTACAGCGGGCGGGTGGTGGTGGCCTCCCATGACGAGGTGGGTCAACTGGCCCGTGACTTCAACCAGCTCGCCTACACCCTGGAACGCAACGAACAGATGCGTCGGGAGTTCATGGCGGATGTGTCCCATGAGTTGCGCACCCCGCTGTCAGTATTGCGCGGCGAGCTGGAGGCCATCGAAGATGGCGTACGCACCCTCAACCATGAGTCCATGAAGTCATTGCAAGGTGAGGTCAGCATGCTCAGCAAACTGGTGGATGACTTATACGAGCTGTCCCTGGCGGATGTCGGCGCACTGACCTACCGAAAACAGCCCTGCGCACTCGATCAACTGCTGCAGGCCAGCGTGTCGATGTTTCAGGAGCGCTTGAACGCCCGGCACCTGCGCGTTGAACTGGACCTGCCGTCCCAGCCCCTGGAACTGTCGGCCGATGCCAATCGCCTGCAGCAATTGTTTTCCAACCTGCTGGAAAACACCGTGCGCTACACCGACCCGAACGGGCTGATCCAGATCCGGGCCGTTCTTGATCGCGACAACGTATGCATCGAATTCCTGAATTCCGGTCCTGGGGTGTCGGACGAGCAGCTACCCCGCCTGTTCGAACGTTTCTATCGGGGCGAATCGTCGCGCGCCCGTACCAGTGGCGGGGCCGGCCTGGGCCTGGCGATCTGTCACAGCATCGCCCTCGCCCACGGCGGCAGCCTCAGCGCCGCTCATTCGCCTCTCGGCGGGCTTTGGCTGACGCTGCGTCTGCCCTGGTGAGACACCCATTGAATCGTTGTATGGCGTCGGCTACCGGTTTCAGCTCACTGACGGGTGAAGCGTCAGCGAGGCAAATGTCCCTGGCTTAACCCGCGAGGCGCCGGGTCTGGGCCTCCGTCACGGCCATCTCCAGTCCCCTGACGATGTTGCTCAGATTGATCAGCGTCATCCAGCGGACCTGATCACCCTTGCCGATACTCACCAGGCTGCGCATGCGGTCATTGACCGAGCCCTTGACCCTCACGCTGTGCTCCCAACCCTCGGGATGCTCGGAGGCCGGGTGGGTAAAGGTTTCAATGGAGTCGGTGCGGTTGACCACCAGCCCGAAGCTATGAAGTTCGCCTTTGACCAACAGCACCCGCTCCAGCGTATTGCCGGGAGGCGTTGTGCCCTCTATCAGGCTGCTCAGGCAGACCAGCGGAATCTGCTCGCCACGCAGGTTGTAACTGCCCAACAAATGGGACTGCTGTTGGGCAAACCGTACGTAGTGCTCGGGCATATCAAGGATTTCCAACACTTGATCCAGGGGCACCACGAACGGCTGGGACGCCTGGAACACCAGACACGTCTGGTTCATCTGCGCAAGACGCGAGCCCAGCGCATCCTGGTTGGGCGCGCTGGTCTGGTAGATCCTGGCGAAACTCAGCGTCTCTTTGCGCTCCAGCAACTCGCGGTAATCAAGCAACAGCGCTTGCTCTCCGTTCTCCAGCCCGACAACGCCGGCAAACAGCCCGGGCTCCCGCAATCCATAGCGGGGCAATGGCAGAATTTCGTGAGCACGCTTGCGCACAATCGAAATCATTCGGTCGTAGACCAGACCGATGCGATAGCCTTCTCGCGAGGTCAACACCAGCAGTTGATTCTGGGGCTGGGCCGTCGCCGGACATTCAATACCCAGGATCCGGTTCAGGCTCAAGGCAGGTACGTCAACGCCGCGGCGGTTCACGACGCCCAGGCAGAAGTCGCCGCCCAATTTGCTGGGCAGCATGTCCGGGCGGTCCACCAGCTCGGTAATTGCTTTGGCGTCTACTGCGTAGCGCTTTCCTTCGCACTCGAACAAGAGCAAATGATGCAGCTCCCGGGACGGGTCCTGAACCTGCATGGTGTCGGCAACTTCTCTGGACTGCGCAGTCAACACTTGGGGCGAGCCGCACAGCGCGTCGAGGTCGAGCCGGTAAATCATTCGCTCATTTTCCACCAGCACGAGTTCTGGCAGCAGCGCGACCGCGGTGCCCTCCCCGCCGAGACGACAAAGGTTCCGCGCCTCGACTTTCATGACATCGCTGACGCCGCTGACCGCAATGCCCAGGCGTCGGCCTTGATGGTTGACGATGGCAACCATTTCCAGTGGATCGTGTTGGGCGACGTCGTGCTCACCCAGCAACGACCGCAGCTCAATCAGTGGCAGCGCCTTGCCGCGCAGGCTGAACATGCCGAGCAATGCCCCGCCTTGCAGCGGATGGGGCTGCAGCCGGGCGGGCCAGTTGATCACCTGCTCCAGGGCCTGGGCGTCAATCGCGACTTCCAGCGCGCCAAGTTTGACTATCCCAAACGCGAGGGCCTCGCTCATAGGGTTTCAACCTGACCTGGGGCGCTCAAGCCTTTGCCCAATCCGGTGGCGAGCTTGATACGGTTGAGCTCGCCGATCAGTTCAGCGACACGCTCAGCCAGGTGATGCTGTTCTTGCGTCGCCGCGCCGATGGTGGTCATCGCGCCATTGGTCTTTTCAACCCCGGCAACGATCCGCTCGAACGCACTGCCCGCGCTGCGGGAGATCTCGCTGCCGGAGTTGATGCGGCGGACCGTTTCCTGAATCAATTTGTTGATTTTGGTGGTGGCTTGCGAAGACTTTTCAGCCAGCTTACGCACCTCATCGGCCACCACAGAGAAGCCCAGCCCATGCTCACCCGCCCTCGCCGCTTCAATGGCGGCGTTGAAGGCGAGCATGTTGGTCTGGCCGGCGATCGTGCTGATCACCTCGATGATTTCCTGAATGTCTTCTGCCGATTTGCCGATGGTGTCCATCGCCGCGGACGCCTCGTTGAGGGTCTGGGAACCGCGCTGGGCTTCATCCTGGGTAATGCGTGCCTGATCGTTGGCGTCGCCAGTGGTTTTGACCACTTCGGCAATGGCCTCCATCAGGCGGGTAACCGACTCATCCATCGCCTGGGTCTTGGCTTCAATGGCCTCTTCAAGCTCGACCTGAGCGGTAATGTCGGTGGCGAACTTGACCACCTTGTAGGGTTGCCCCGTCGCGTTGAACACCGGGTTATAGGTCGCTTGAATCCAGATTTTCTGTCCGTACTTGCTGATGCGCATGAAGCGCCCGGTGAAGAATTTTCCGCTGCTCAGCGCGCTCCAGAATTCACGATAAGGCGTGGTCTTGACATACTCCGGTTCGCAAAACAGCGAATGGTGCCGGTCCTTCAATTCCTCCATCCGGTAGCCCACCAGATCCAGGAAGTTAGCGTTGGCCGAGAGAATATTGCCGCTCAGGTCGAACTCGATCACGCCTTGGGCGCGGTTGATCGCGTTGACCTTGCCTTCGTGCTCCATGGTGCGAAGTTTGGTCTCGGTCACGTCGGTGGCGAACTTCACGATCTTGTACGTCTGGCCCTGGGTATCAAGAATCGGGTTGTAGGACGCTTGAATCCAGACATCCCGACCGTCCTTGCTCAGGCGCTTGTACTCGCTGGAGTCGTATTCGCCCTTGCCGAGTTTCTCCCAGAACTCGCGGTACGCCAGGGAAGCCGCGTATTCGGGTTCACAAAACATGCGGTGATGTTGGCCGACGACTTCGTCCAGCGTGTAACCCATGGCCGAAAGAAACTTCCTGTTGGCGTTCAATACATAGCCTTCAGGGGTGAACTCGATCAACGCCTGGGAGCGCTCGATCGCCTCGATTTTGCTTTCCCATTCGGCATTGCGATTGCGTACTTCGGTGACATCGCTGGCAAATTTGACGATCTTGAATGGCTTGCCGTTGTTGTCCATCACCGGGTTGTAGGTGGCCTGCAGCCAGATCTGGCGCCCGTCCTTGGCCTGACGCTGGTACTGGCCGGCGTCAAACTTGCCGGTCCCCAGCTTCTCCCAGAACATCAGGTATTCCTTGCTGGTCGCATAGTCGGGCATGCAAAACAGCCGGTGATGGCGCCCACGAATTTCTTCGAGGTCGTAGCCCATGCAATCGAGAAAATTCTGGTTGGCGTACAGCACATTGCCCTGCAGATCGAATTCGATGACGGCTTGGGAGCGGTCGATCGCGCTTAGCAGAGAATTCAGGTCGGCGCCGGCCTGGGCAAGTTCGGCGGTTGGGTTGGATTTATTATTCATGGGGCAGATCCGCTAAATGATGTTGAGTGGGCGGGGCTCCGTCCCTGAAAGCGATAAGCAACCGCTGTTCACTGTCCAACCTTCGATGGCGCCGCAGGAGGCAGGGCTCTTGAAAAGCCCTGCTTCCCGTTATTCGCTCGGCAGGCGACCGGGTGAAGCGTCTTACGTTTTGAAATGCGACGTCATTTTTTGCAAGCCGCTGCCCAAAGACGCCAGCTCGACGGTTGCCCTTGCGCTCTCCTCGCTCGCTGTCGCGGACTGATCGGCGACGTCACGAACACTCAGAACACTGCGGTTGATTTCTTCGGCCACCGCACTTTGCTGCTCGACGGCTGCGGATATCTGCAGGCTCATTTCCTGGATAGTGCCGATGGAGTGGTTGATCTGGTTGATCGCCTGCTCAGCTTTTTGCGCCAGTTCGACTGTGTCCAGCGTGCGTTCCCGGCTGGACACCATCAGGCTGGCGGCGGATTGAGTGCCCTGCTGCAGAGCGAGGATCAGTGTTTCGATTTCCTGAGTCGAATCTTGCGTGCGCTGTGCCAGCGAACGGACTTCGTCAGCGACCACGGCGAATCCGCGACCCTGCTCCCCGGCCCTTGCGGCTTCGATGGCGGCATTGAGTGCCAGCAAGTTGGTCTGTTCGGCAACCGCTTTAATCACGTCAATGACTTTGCCGATTTGCCCGCTGTCCTGCGTCAGCACGTTCATGGCCTCTCCCAACGCCTCGATTGCCTGGGACAGCTCGCTGATCTGCGTCGTGGCCTGCTTGACCACGGCGCTGCCGTGACGCGCCTGCTCTTCGGCCAGGGTGGCGGCGGCCGAGGCGTCGGCGGTGTTGCGCGCGACCTCCTGAACAGTGGAGGCCATCTCGTGCATGGCAGTGGCGACCTGATCCACTTCGACTTTTTGCTGACGAACACCGGCGCTGGTCTGCTCGCTCATGGCGGAGAGCTTTTGGGCAGAGTTGGAGATTTGCGTCACGCCACCACCGATGCCCTGCACCAGCGTGTTGAGGCTTTGCGCCATCTCTTGCATGGCATTCTGAAGGTCGCCCACCTCGTCTCGGCGCGTGGATCTGGACTGAACAGTAAGGTCACCTTTGGCAATCCGGCGAGCCAGGTCGACCGTGAGCGCCAGCGGCAGGGTGATCTGACGGGAGATGATCACAGAAGCCAGCAGCCCCACCACCACGGCAAACAAGGTCAGAACGACCACCTGAATCAATGCATCGTGCTGATCGGCAAGGGCCAGCCGCTGCTGGGTGTCCATCAAGCCGGTCAGGATTTTATCCATGGCCTCGCTTTCTTGATCCACCTGCTGGCGCAGGCTCTGCTTCTGCTCAAAAAGAGCCGAGACTTGCACCAGCACGTCGCGGTACTGCCGCATCCCGGCAAAGGCTTCGTCCAGTTGGCTGGACAGTTCGGCGGGCAGGCTGGTGCGGGCTTTAGTGATGTTGTTCAGGAACGAGTCGGTCGTGTCCAGAAGCAGCTTTTTGTTGGTGGCGTCCGGAACGGCGATGTAACGGCGCAGCACGAGACGAAACATCGTCATGCCATTTCGCAGGTCGGCGACCGTGCGCAGCTCGGTTACACGCTCGACCCCGGGTTGCTCCAAAGCGCTGGCCGTGGTGGCCTCAAGCATTCTGGAGAATGTGTCGACGAATTTGTCAGACAGCGCACCCAGCGGCTTCAGGGCACCACTGGTGGACTTGTCGGTATCAACGAGGCGATTGACCTTTTGATCATAGGACGCGGTACTGGCTTGCAGTTGCGCCAGCGCTTGCTGGCTCTCGGCCCGTTTCATTGCAAGCAGTGCCTGGGCTGTCAGCGCCTGCAGCGCACTGAGCTGTGTGTGGTAAGCCTCAAGCGCGTTTTGATCGGCTGAGGCTTCATACTGCTTTTCGGAGAGACGCATATCTTGCGCGGCATCGTTGAGCGTACCGGTCAAGCGTGTGGTGTTCAGGCGATCAACGAGGAGGTTATTGCTGGTGTAACCGACAAACGCCACCGCCAGTACGGCCAGCAGCAGGATGCCAAAGCCGATCCCCAGCTTTCGGGAAACCTTGATGTTGTCCAAAAATCTCGTTGCCACTGCCATTTCAAGCCTCAAACGCCATCGCGTAATCAATCCGCAGGCGAAAAATAGTTCGGGCAACCACAGTTGCCTTCGAAGAGAAGGTGTCGTCATCCAGGGCGAGGTTGAGAGCCATTTCCAAGTGACCCGGCCAGACGAAGCGCATGTGCTGGCCTATTCGCATCGGCAGAGGGTGCGCTGAACTTTAGGCAGGGTTATACATTTATTTATTCATGTATAACTTTGAACCTTTCCACTGTCCGGTTTCGGGGCCTACAACACGTGGAACCAGTGCGGTTGAGGGACATTTCCCATCACTCGAAGGCACTACGCTGTAAGGTTGAAATGATGGATCGCCCGCACTCCTTCACTTGGTTCGCGCCAGCCATTGCCAGGTCGTCTTATTGAACTTCGTCGACCTGCCGATACCGAAGCTGCCAACCACCTCGCCAGTGGCCGCAGATATCGCACCCGGTTGTTGCTGGTTTTTTTGATTTCTACTCCTATCGAATGACCGCCTGCCACTCCGTCCCCTTTTCAGGTAATGCACATGGCCGTCAAGGCTCACGTTGGTTTGAAGAATCATGAAGTTCTGGGTCAGTTTCTGGACGCGGCTTCCCACCTGACCGGGGCGGCGGGCGCCATCCTGATATTGCGGGACGAGGAGCAGTGGCGCACGGTAGCCACCTGCGGCAACGCGCCGGAGGTGCGCACGAACGAAATCACCGGCGGCTGGTTAAAGATGATGTTGTCCTACGGGGATGTCGTCGACGTTGGCGAGGCCATGCCCGCTGACGCTGCGCTCCCTGCCGGGCTGGATCAAGTGGTCGACGAGTCGCTGATCTGCATTGCCATCCGGGATGGCGACGCCGTCCTGACCGGTGCGGTGTTGATGACGATTCCGCTTTCCCACAAACGTCTCAGCGCCGCGCACATCTATGGCCTGCAAACCCATGCAGCCGATCTGTACGACGCACTCAAGATGAACCCCACCCATCCGTCTGGCGGATCTGCGGTCATCGAGCGCTTGCGCTTGCTGGAGTCGGTGGTAGTCAACGCCAAGGACGCCATTCTGATTACCGAGGCGGAACCCATCGATTTGCCGGGGCCACGCATCGTGTATTGCAACCCGGCCTTTCTGACCACCACCGGGTTCAGCCTCGACGAAGTCATGGGCAAGACGCCGCGGATTCTGCAATGCGAGGAGACAGACCGCCCAACGCTCCAGAAAATAAGGGACGCGTTGCAACGCTGGGACCCCGTGGAAGTCGAGCTCATCAACACGCGCCGGGACGGCACCCGGTTCTGGGTGCAGCTCAGCATCGTGCCGGTCGCGAACGAAAAAGGCTGGTTCACCCATTGGGTTTCCGTACAACGCGACATCACCGAGCGTAAAGACGCAGAGCAGCATTTTCGGCAAGCCCAGCTCGACCGCGAGGAACGTGTCGCGCTTGAGTCGCGGCTGATCGAGCGTGAGCGTATTCAGGACGAGTTGTCCTACGCGGCCTTCCATGACGAACTGACGAGGCTCAAGAACCGCGGCTACTTCATGGCTCGCATCCATTCAGCCTTGAGCAAGGGAACCACCGATGAGCCCGGCGCGGCGACGGTGTTGTACCTGGATCTGGATCGATTCAAATACGTCAACGATGGCATGGGTCATCATGCTGGCGACACGCTGCTCAAAAGCGTTGCCGAGCGCCTGAGCGAGTGCATCGATCCCAGCGCGGTGATTGCCCGCATCGGCGGCGACGAGTTCGCCATACTGCTGTCCGACAAGGGCCATCAGGAACAGGCGATCGAGACCGCCAAGCGTGTGACCCATGCCCTCAGCTTGCCAACTGCCATCGACGGCCAACAACTCTTCATCTCCTGCAGCATCGGCATCGCGACGCTGGATGCTCAGCACCGTACCGCCGAAGACCTGATCCGTGATGCAGACGTGGCCATGTACGCCGCCAAGAAAAAGGGCCGTGGCAGTTGGGCCGTTTTCGACCTCTCGATGCGCCAGGCCTCAATCGACATGCTGGTGATGCAGAACGCGCTCAAGCATGCGATTACCCGCGACGAGTTCTATCTGGTGTACCAGCCGATCTTCTCCATCACCACTGAAACGATTGTGGGCGTTGAAGCACTGGTGAGATGGCGCCATTCGAGCCTGGGCATTATCGCCCCTGACGTGTTCATCGGCGTGGCCGAGGACATTGGCGTCATTTGCGACCTTGGCCAGTGGGTCATGCGCAAGGCCTGTCGCGAAGTCAGCAAATGGAGAGACGCAGGCGGGCCGTGCGGCATCAAGCTGAACGTGAATGTGTCCGGTGTCGAGCTCAACCGCAAAGACTTCGCCCTTCAGGTCGCCGAGATTATTGCAGAGACCGGATTCGATGCCCGTGCCTTGCAGATCGAGATCACCGAGTCAGTGTTCCTGCATGAACCGGAGATTGTTGCCAAGACCCTCGAAGACCTTCGCGCGCAGGGCATTCGGATTGCGCTGGACGATTTCGGGACCGGCTACAGCTCCCTGGGCTACATCGACCGCTACCCCATCGACGCCATCAAGATCGATCGGTCATTCGTCACGCGCATGATGAAACATGAGCGCAGCGTTGCCATCGTCAAAAGTATCCTGTCCCTGGGCGAGGCGCTGGACCTGGCCATTGTTGCCGAGGGCGTCGAAACCCTTGGGCAGCTCGACCAGCTCAGGGAGTTGGGCTGCCCTTATGCGCAAGGTTTTCTGCTCAGCCCACCGGTGCTGGCCGAGGATGTTCTGGCATTGCTGGTTGCGAGCAGGCGATGACCAGGCGCTCGCGTTCATAGTCGACTGAACGCGCGCGGCCGGTTTCCGCTGGAGCGGCTTCAGCCGGGAAATCGCCCGGCTCAAACGATATCGTCGACCACACCGCCGTCAACCCGCAGCGCGGCGCCGGTGGTGGCGGACGCCTGGGGCGAGCACACGTAGACGATCATGTTGGCGACCTCTTCGACCGTGGCTGCACGCTGAATGATCGAGCTCGGGCGGTGTTCGGCCACAAATGCCCGGGTCACTTCCTCCAGGGATTTGCCCGTGCGCTCCACTTCACTCTGCATCATGGTGGCCACACCATCGGACAAGGTAGGCCCCGGCAGAACGCTGTTGACGGTCACGCCGCTGCCGGCAACACGCTTCGCCAGGCCCCGTGCCAGTGCCAGCTGCGCGGTCTTCGAGACGCCATAGTGAATCATGTCGGCCGGGATGTTGCGTGCAGACTCGGACGACACGAATACCACCCGGCCCCACTTCCCCGCCACCATTGCCGGCAGCAGCGCGCGGCTTAGGCGCACCCCTGACATCACGTTGGTCTGCCAGTAGCTGTCCCACACCTCATCTTCCGTTTCAAAGAAATCCTGCGGGCCATAGATCCCGGCGTTGTTCACCAAAACGTCGATACGCCCGGCACCCTTGAGCAGGGTTTCGACACCACTGGCATCGCTGAGATCTGCGGCTACACCGGTGATGGTGGCAGCGGGCACGGCGCTGACCAGTCGGGCGATGGCTTCCTTCACCGACCCTTCGCTGCGGCCATTGATGACCACCTCGGCACCCGCCTCGGCGAGACCTTTGGCAATTGCAAAACCGATGCCGCCGGTGGACGCAGTGACCAGCGCGCGTTTGTTATTCAGCTGAATGTTCATTTCCACTCCTTCACATTGGGTTGCGGGGCAGGACTGAATTCACCCTAGTGGAGCTTCTACCGCTTGCATAGACGCGAGGGTGGCTTTCGTCGCGGGCTGGCCGCAAGCCTCGTTCCAGAGCCTTTTGCCAGCATTTACCGTTCGTCACTCGCGGCGAATCTCTTTGAACGACAGGTCGGTACGGTCGTACTAAAACTGGCGAACTATCCGTATCTGCATCTCATTGTTCTGGAGAACCCATGAAAGCCATTATTTACAACGGTCCTTACGACGTCAGCGTTCAGAACGTTCCCGATGCCAAAATCGAAAAAGCAACCGATGTCCTGGTCCGCATCACCACGACCAACATTTGTGGTTCCGACCTGCACATGTACGAAGGCCGCACCAGCTTCGAAACGGGCCGGATTCTGGGTCACGAGAACATGGGCGAAGTCATCGAAGTGGGCGCTGCAGTCGATCGCGTGAAAGTGGGCGATATGGTCTGCCTGCCGTTCAACATCGGTTGTGGTTTCTGCGATAACTGCGAGCGCGGCCTGACCGGTTACTGCCTGACCGTCAACCCTGGCAGTGCCGGTGGCGCCTATGGTTTTGCCGAAATGGGGCCTTACGAGGGCGGCCAGGCCGAACTGCTGCGCGTGCCGTATGGCGACTTCAATTGCCTGGTGCTGCCTGAAGATGCCAAGGAAAAAGAAGACGACTACGTCATGCTGTCGGACATTTTGCCGACCGGCTGGCACGCGACGGAATTGTCCGGTTTGCTGCCGGGTGAAAGCATCGCCATTTACGGCGCAGGCCCGGTCGGCCTGATGGCTGCCCATTCCGCGATGATCAAAGGCGCATCCCAAGTCTTCGTGGTCGACAACCATCCAGACCGTTTGGCTCTGGCGGCCAAGCTGGGAGCGACGCCGATCAACACGGCACAGACCCAGGCCGTGGAGCAGATCATGAACCTGACCAACGGCAAAGGCACGGACCGTGGCTGCGAATGCGTGGGCTATCAGTGCTGCGACAAGCACGGCCATGAGGCCAATCACGAAACCATGAACAACCTGGTGGCCTCCACCAAACCTACTGGCGGTATCGGCGTCGTGGGTGTCTTCGTGCCGCAGGACCCGAACGCTGCGAGCGATCTGGCGAAAGAAGGCAAAATGGCCTTCGACTTCGGCTCCTTCTGGTTCAAGGGCCAGCAGATCCGTACCGGCCAGGCCAACGTCAAAGCGTACAACCGTCGCCTTGCCGAGCTGATTCACCACGACCGTGCCAAGCCGTCGCAGATCATTTCCCACAGCCTGAAGCTGTCCGAAGGTCCGGACGCCTACAAGCACTTTGATCAGCGCGACGACGGCTGGACCAAGGTTGTGCTCAAGCCTTCGGCGTAAGCCTCTCGCACCCTGCGTTGAGGCGCAGTGACGCTGGCGCCCCAACGATCCTTCGTGGGTGATCCGTGCCGAGCGCTCGCTTTGATCCGGATCACCAGCATGGATTATGGGCGATGAAACTGGCGCGGCCACTGCGGTGGCCCGACTGCCACGGTTGTGAAATGGGTTGATGAACGCCTTGACGCTGCGCGAACCGCAGACGCCAGCGACTTCATCTACCAATGGCAATCTGCTGCAGACAACAACGCGGCCCCCGGCCTGGATAAAATTCAGGCTCCGGTGATGATCATCAATTCGGCGAACGTTGAGCCAACCCTCCGGAAACCGGACGGCTGGAAGCGTCGATCAAAGAACTCACGCATGCACGGCTACTACTGATACCCCACAGTGCCGAGACTCGTGGCCACGGCACGAAGAGCATTGCCAGGCTCTACAGCAAGGAGCTGGGGCAGTTCATGCCCGACATTGAAAAGGCGAGCTAAATCCATCCGCCGATCTGTCCCTCCACGACCGGATGAACGGATGAACGGATGTAAAGCGGTCTGCACTGGAAGTCTCTCGATAGTATTATAATGCCATCACTCGTTATCGCTGTGTGGCGGACTAGCACCATGCCCAATCCTGTCGCTTTTCCCAGTACACCGTTCATCCGGTGGTTTGTAAAAGACAATGAAGGCCTGGATCAGGGCACCCGTTTGAAGTTACTCGAGGGCCCCTTCACGTCTCGCGCTGCGTTGGTTGCAGCAGGCATGAACACACTACTGATCTGCAGCGTTGCGGTCGCGCTTCACCCAACGGTGTTTTTCATCAGTTGGTTGGTCGCCGATATGGTGATTTGGATCATCCGCTGGTTTCTGCTGCAACGATTCGTCGCCAGTGACAAGCCCAGAATCCGCTACGCAACGGACCTTTCTCTGCTGTTCGGTTTGATATGGGCGGCCGAAATAGGCATCGGCACCGCAGGATGCGTCATCAGCCAAGACGCGGTGCTCCAGGTCCTGGCGTGTACATCGGCGGTCAGCATGACTGGCGCGGCGGCCATGAGAAACCAAGGCGTACCCCGTTATGCATTCATGCAGATCCTGCTCATGGACATACCGATGAAACTGGCGACGTTGTTCCAGCCGGAACCGATATTGCGGGTGCTGATTCTACAAGCGCCCATGTACCTCATTGGTTTGTGGGTCCTGCTCAACAACCTCAACGCGAATCTGACGAAAGCCTATGTGGCAGAAGCGCAAAGCACCCATTCAGCCACTCATGACAAACTGACCGGGGTGCTGAATCGCCTGGGCATCTTGAACATTCTGACGGACTCACTGAGCGCGAAGGCCAATGAGGACAAGCGGTTTTGCGTACTGTGTCTGGATCTGGATGGGTTCAAAAAAATCAATGATGCCCACGGGCATGCCGCCGGTGACAGTGTACTGGTTTCCTTTTCCGCGATGATCAGCAGGCTGGTGCGCAAGGGTGATGCCGTTGCACGAATTGGCGGCGACGAATTTATTGTGACGATGCCGGACAGCGACAAGGCATCCGCTTCGCTCATTGCCGAGCGCATCATCAAAAACCTCGATGAGTACACGGGCAGCAACCCGGCTTATGATGGTCTGGGCGTCAGCATCGGCATCGCCGAAACCCTCCCTTTGGAGTTTTCGAGTGTTGAGCAGGTTTTATGCAGGGCAGACATCGCCATGTATAACGCAAAATCTGCGGGCAAAAACTGTTTCCGGTTTGGATGAGCGTGGGGATTCGAAAGGATTAGCCAGGTACACGGGCTGCGCAACAGCAGTGCCGACTGCCTTGCAAGGCCGGCGCAGCGTGGTTCGCCTACGGGCGTCCAAGGACGTTATATATCTGCGAGACCACTTGCGTCGTCGCGTCTACGAGCAGCCCTTCATTCCGGCACAACACCCAGCCGTTATCTGACACCGCCCGCTCAAACGCCTCGGTGCAAGCGGCGTGTTCGTCCAGCGTATGAATCACCGTACTGCCCAACCCACGCCGTCGTGAGGTTGCCCTCGCCCATGAAACCTCAGCCGCAGTGACGACACCGACATGCACGTCCGGCACGCGCACGCCTTGGTCAATGTTCAACTGCAGAATCTCTGTGAACGGGACGAGGCGGCGAAACGCCGCATCGGAGGGATACCAGCGGTCGATCAGGATGATGCTGTCGGCGGGCTGCTTCGTCAGGACGTTTCGGGAGATCCAGGCACGGCTGGCCGCCAGACGCTCACACACCTCCCACTCCAGATCCCGGTCGGGGTGTCTGACCAGTTGATTGACGAGGGCCATTGTTTCACCCCGGTGGGGGTCACTCTTGCTCTCGCTCAACCGGATCACTTTCTTGTGGTCAGCCCTCAGTGACTGGGTGACTGCCTCCAGGAGGGTGGTTTTACCAACCCCCTTTGGCCCATCCAGAGAAACAAACAGCGGACGATTCATGGGTCAGACAGCGAGGGCATCGTCGATGGCGGCGGTCAGGCGTGGGTCATCTGCGGTCACATCCGGCGCAAAGCGGCCAATCACCTTGCCGTCTCGCCCGATCAGGAATTTCTCGAAATTCCACAGGACCTCAGTGCCTGCGCCGCTTTCGATACCGTAGCCCTTGAGGCGTTCACGGAACGGCCCGTCGCCGGTGGCAGCGGGCTGGGCGGCGGTCAGTTCGCGGTAGAGCGGGTGCGTGTCGTCGCCGGCGACCGAGATTTTCGAGAACAGCGGGAAATGCACGTCGTAGGTGGTCGAGCAAAACGACTGGATGTCGCTGTCACTGCCCGGCTCCTGCTCCTTGAAGTTGTTGGCCGGAAAACCCAGCACTTCCAGTCCGGCGTCCTTCTTGCCCTGGTAAAGGCTTTCAAGCCCTTCGTATTGCGGCGTCAGCCCGCATTTGGAGGCCACGTTCACCACCAGCAGCACTTTGCCCTTGTACTGGCCCAGGCTGGTTGGGGTGCCATCGATTTGCTTGAGGGGAATGTCGTACAGAGAATCGGTCATGTGTGGCTCCTTTTTTACCGGGTTGGCTATCGCCGGGATGAGGTGTCTGTGATGGACCATCAGTGGGCGGACTGCAGGGACACCTTAAAGCATGCGGCCAATGATTCAGTCATGATTTCCGCTTTAGTCCCAAGGCAGTGGCACCCCAGGGATGATCACAGTGCGACCCTTACCCTTTTTTGATTACGCGCAGAAGACCGTTCGGCGTCCAGGCAAGATTCTTCGATCAACGGTACGAACCTATATGAGAAGATGGCAGTCTGACATCACAATCACTTTTCTGGCCCAGTGAGGCCTGACATGAATGACCTGCACCGCCGCAACCCTTGTCGCCTGCCTGTACTGCTGATAATCACGCTGTCCACCGTGATTGGACTTTCCATCGTGTGGGAATTCAGGCTCGAAGCCTGGGTGATGCACTGGCTCGCCCTGCCCTATGACGCGGACTTTGAAGACGCCGAAAGATGGCGGTTCGTCATGACCGTCACAGGGTTTTCGCTTATTTCGCTGATCATCCCGACCATCCTGCTCAAACGCCTGATCGCCAACGCCCAGTCGAGTTACCGTCGACTGAAACAGTCACAGGCGCAGACTGAATCCCTGGCCACCTATGACTCGCTGAGCGGTTTGATCAACCGACGCATTTTCATGGACATGATTAGAAACCAGTTGGGCTTGAGGCGTCCAGCAGCGGTCATGCTGATCGATCTGGACCACTTCAAGGCAGTCAATGATCAGCACGGCCACGCCGCCGGCGACATTGTGCTGGTGGAGATCGCGCGCAGGCTCGAAGCCATCGCCGACGATAACGGAGGCATTGCGGCGCGTCTGGGTGGTGATGAGTTTTGCCTGCTGTTCCTCAATTTCAAACACCAGACCGAGCTGTGCCAGATCGCCGAGGCGGCAGTGTTTCAGCTCAGTGCGCCATTGTCCCGCGCCGTCGAGCCTTCGGCGTTGGGCGCCACCATTGGCATCGCACGGTCATGGACCGACGCTCAAGATGCTTCGGCATTGCTGCACTGTGCCGACACCGCAATGTACCGGGGCAAGGAAGACGGGCGTTCGACCTACAATTTTTATGACAAGGACTACGAAAAGCAGCGCCGGGCCCAGGCCGACCTTGAACTGGCACTGAAGCGGGCGGTTGAAGCAGACGAAATCGTGCCCTACTTTCAGCCGATCGTGGCGCTGCCTTCTCAGGAGGTTGTGGGCTTTGAAGTCCTCGCACGCTGGCTCAGGCCCGACGGCAGCACCGCGACGCCGGCGGACTTCATTCCGGTGCTTGGGCGCCTGGGATTGATCCCCGCCATGACCCGGTCGCTGATCAAGCAGGCCTGTCGTGCCGCCAATCGCTGGGACGATCGCCTGCGCTTGTCCATGAACGTCAGCGCCGGCATGGTGACCGACGTGCTGTTTCCCGATCAGTTGCTGGAGCAACTGCGGCAAGAGCAATTCGCGTTTCATCGCTTCGAAGTTGAAATCACCGAGGAGGCCCTGGTCGGCAATCTGGACGTGGCGCGGCAAAACCTGAGGAAATTGCACGAGCACGGCATCACGGTGGCGCTGGATGACTTCGGCATCGGCTACTCAAGCCTGTATCACCTGACCCGCCTGTCCATCGACAAGATCAAAATAGACCGGTCGTTCTTTGAGCCGGGACAGACCGATCACCTGCCCATGGTCGAGGCGATTCTGGGCATGGCGCGCAGCCTGAAGATGCAAGTCACGGCTGAAGGCGTCGAGGAGTGTCACCTGCCCCATCTCCCGTCCTGGCTGGCCAACAGTGGATGCAATTACGCCCAGGGCTACCTGTATGGCCGTCCGAAGCCGGCGTCCAGCCTGTTCTGCTACACCCATTCGTCGTTTGCGCAGCAGGCAGGCTGATGGTTCGCGGGCCGTGGCGCTGCGAACCTTGTTCGGCACGCGCTTCCCGGCCTTCGCGAGGCTTTCATCGCGGGCCAGTCATCGCGGTTTGAAATGCACTGAACGCTGAACCCGGCACTGACTCCAAAGCTTGCCCCGACGCTCACGGTGAACGTGTGGCGTCGGCGGGCACTCTAATCATCTGCCAGATCAAGGAATTGCCATGACCGATCCACGTAACGTCGCCCACGACAAAAAAGTGCAGCAAGAGAAGAAGAACCACGGCGAAGAAGTCGCGCCGGATGCCGTGCACGCGCCGCAGCCAGGCATGAAGCCTGCGCTCAAGCACGACGATGATGCGACCGAGCAAGACGAACAGGCGTGAATCAGGCGTTGAAACAGGCTTGAGATCGCGGTTTAGCGGCGCTGACTGACGTCAGCAGCCGCTCTATCCACAGCTATGACACCCGCACGACCGCACAGCGTTTCCCCTGACATTCACGTCAATTTACGGCACACCAGCCCACCGCATGCAGGCCCGCTCAGTTGCTCGCCCGTTTCCAGACTGAACACCGAGAAATGCAGCGGACAGGTGATGGTCCGCCGGCTGTGATTGACGGTACCGTGCTCCAGCCAGCCCTCACGGTGCGGGCACAGACTGGGCACTTCGTATCGGTCCTGCCCGGCCTGAATCACGAAGGTTGCGGGCCTGAGTGCTACGTCACCTTCTTCAAGCATGGGCGACCCCCTCACCGACCTTGCTCCCTTGAGCCTTGTACACCGCCTGATCGAACGCGTGGTTGGTGATCAACCGTCCCATGCAGATTCCCTTCCACGCGTTGGCGTGATTCAACTGCCGGTCATTGTCCATCGCCTTCAGCAGCCGTTGACCTTCCAGCGCGTGGAAGACGTCAATGTGCACATGTTCGCTGTAATAGGTGTGGGCTTTTATCCCGAGCCTGTCGCACAGCGTGGTGTAGCAACCGAAGAAGAACGGCACCACGGTCTCGAAGTAGGTGATCACTCCCGCGAAATACGATGGATCATGGGCGCGCATGGTCAACCAGCAGAACATGTTGGGAAACGAGCAGCCGGCCTCGGCGTTCGCCTGGATATTGCTTTCCAGATCCGTCGGCATACCCAGTTCATCCAGCAGCACCTTATAGAGCGTGGTGTGCGAACGCCTGATGTTCCCCGAACCGAACTCGTCGATCATCATCCGCAGCATGGGCATCTGGGCTTCAAGGCTCAGACGCGGCATGAGGTGATAAAACACTTGGGCTTCGGTAAGGCCGTCGAGGGCGAACTCCTGCACGAGGATCTTGAATTCGTCCAGGGTCATGTGTTCGGCCACGTAGCGCGCCGTCTCGGGTTCCTCTGCCTTGTCTTGCTCTACCAGCGCCGCGAGCATGGCGCGCAATTCGCTCAGGTTGGCGGGCTGATGCTCGGTCATGCTGTCGCGGATCGCCGCGTCAAGCCATTGCTGCTCGAAGCGCAGCAGCTCGGCGGGGATCGGCTGAAGCTGTTCGATGAGCGCTCGGTTGGCGCGAAACAGCGATTTGTGGGAAGCGATCATCTGGCGTACTCCCGACTGAAGTGCTCAAGTGCGGCGTGCTCGTAAGCGCCCTGCTCCTGAGTCGTAAGCGATGAGCGCAGGACACCGCGGGCCGCCAGTTCGCGCTTCACGTGTGCGTACCAGTCATCCTCGCCCAGGCAGAATGTTTCATTCAGCCGGGCCACGATGGCCGCGACTTCAGGCTGCGGCCCCAGGCAGGCCACCCGGCACAGGGCTGGTTCGAGGTTGGCCAGGGAGACGATGTTTCCATCGCTGAGCAGTTCGCCGGCCAGGTCGTGTTCCCAGCCGACGAAGTAGTCCACGCCCTCCTGCCGAATCCGCGCGATCTGCGCCTGGGTGCGCGCCTGGCTCGGCGAATCCTTGAGGCCTGTTACGCGCTCCAGCCGTGCGATCTCCAACAACGTGTCGAAGCTCTTTTCGTTACCCGACAGCGCCGACTCGTTGTAGATCAGCAGGTCCAGCGGCGTGCGGCTGTGAATGGCCTGGTAGTGGGCCAGAATGTGCTCCTGACTGGTGCCTTCGGCAAAGGGTGACGTCACGATGATTTCCCTGGCGCCAAGCTCCCCCGCGAGTTCGGCCCGTTCAATCACCTCCTCAGTGGTGGGAAGCTCGATACCGACCACCATGCGGTGGGTGTGGCCGGCAAACTCCAGGGTGTACCTGAGCATGTCCGTCCACTGCGCAACCGAAAGATTCCAGCCTTCGCCTGAGGTCAGACACGGGATAAACCCGTCAACCAGCGGCCCGCAGGCACGGACGAGCTGCTGAACGCTGTGACGGCAGACGTTCGCGTGTGCGTCGAGCGGCGTCACCAGCGGGACCAGCACCTGATGTTTAGGCATGCTGGTAATCCTCCTCGGTAATGATCAGCTCAAGGGAGGCGCGATACAGCCGATGCAAACCCTCCGGAAACGTATGGCCAGTAAGCTCTGCCTCGAATGAAGCCAGGTGCGGTTTCAGCGCCGGGCAGTTCTGGTAATCGCGGTCATGGGTGTAAAACAGGCAATTGGCCTCAAGGACCTGCGCCGCTTGCAGGCGCTTTTCGGCAGACAGCCCGGACAAGGCCGCACTGTTGGCCGCCCGGGTCAGCGCCGCGTTGCTGTACCCTGCTCGCTGGATGTTCATGTCTGAATGCAGCACATCCATGAACGGGTAATAAACGTCCTGAAGCTCGCGGGCTTTCTTCCAGATGATTGCATCGCAGACGCCGATCTGGCTGAAGCTCATGCGCACTTCGCTGTGATATCGCTGGGTGAAGAACGCCAGGGAGCTGTCGCGAATGCCTTGGTTTTGATGGTGCATGCCCATGAACACGGTCGCATCGATCATCGGCGCCTCTTTAAACATCGTAAGCCTCCAGCGCCTGGCGAATAACCTGCAGGGCCCCTTCAAAAGCGTCAGGGTCACGGGCCAGGGCCAGGCGCACGAAAGAGCGGCCCTGCTCCGGATGGCTCCAGAAGAAATAGCGACCGGGCAGAACGTAGGCCTGATGGGTCAGCAGGTAGGCTTGCAGGTCATCGCCCGGGAGGTCATCGCGCTGGATTTCAAACCACGCAACGCTCGTCTCAATGGCCGGCTCGACGTAACGCAGCATCGTGCCCTCAAGGTATTCCCGTGCCACCCTGCGGTTGGTCTGCAGCACGTCGCGAACCGAGGCAAAGCCATCGGCCTCGCTGTCGTTGATGTATTCGGTGACGACCTGAAGAATGAAGGGCGAGACGTTGAGCAGCACGCTGGTCACGATGCTGTAGATCTCGGGGTTCAGCCGACGGCTGCTCATCAAGGTGGCGCACTTGGTGTCTTGCAGTGGCCAGGTTTTGCCCGAGTCCTCCATCACCAGGTAGTCGGTGCCGATTTCGTCGAGAATCGCGTAGGCATCGACACGTTGACCGCCGGCCACCTTCAGAAAGGAGGCGAAGCAGAAGTCCAGAATCAGGATCTTGTCGTGATCGCGGCAGTATTTCGCGACTTCGATAAAGGTTTCCGGGCCCTCGGCGAACATGGACGTGCCAGTCGGGTTGTTCGGGTCCACCAGGAAAATCGCGTCAACCGCCGATGCGGTTTCCTGCAGCAGGCGGTAGACCTGCGTGGGATCGGCAAGAATGGCTTCCGGCAGCGGCGTCATCGGCACTTCCATGTGCTTGAGCAAATCGTGAAGATTGTCGAAGCACGGCTCGATCAGCGCGACGCTCATGTCGTGCTTGCGCAGGAAGGTGGCCGTGATGTGCATCGCGACGGAGGCGGCGTACACCAGGTAGATCTCATCGCTGCGCTGCAGCGCGTGGTGCTGACCGTGAAACTGGTAAAACGCCTTGATGAACGCTTGCTCGCTCTCGTATTGGGTCAGCGTCTGCGCGCGTTGCCACAGCTGGGGCAGCTTTCGGACGATTTCGGCCTGGGTGCGGCTCTGGTTCTGGTGGGTATGGGCGTCGGCAAGATTGTGCCGGGTTTTCAGAGCAGAAATTTCATGCTGAGTAATGTCTTCCAGGACACGTGCTTCAAGCGTACTGACGGGCTGGGCAGAGAACGTCATGAGGAATCCTTCTCATTGTGGGTTGTTATCGAGGTTGCCCCACAATGATTCTGTTTTCTTTTTCGCCCCGAAACTGTACCTAGGTACAGGACCCGCTCCTCCCGCAGATTTGCCCGATGCGCCTGTGCAAAAGGCGCAGCGGGCGTTTACTCAAGCGATGCCCAGCCGTGCAGCCGCGAAGACCGCTTGCTTGGCGGTGTCGACCTGGAGCTTGCGCACGATGTTGGCCATGTGGAACTTGACCGTGCGCACGCGGATATCACAGATGCAGGCGATCTCGCTGTAGGACTTGCCGAGCGACACCCAGCCGAGAATCGCGTGCTCGCGGACCGTGAGTGGCGGCTCTGCGGTGTCCTGCGACATCGAGTCCGGATTCATGCCGCTGTGGAACGCCACCAACGCCAGTTGCAGTGTGCCTTTGATGTGCTGGATCTGGTGATGGAAGTGCGGGTTCTGCTCGCGGTTGAACAGACTCAACAGCCCCATGCGTTGTTGCGGGTCGTGGACGACGAAGGTGTAGCCGTCCTGCATCGAGAACTCCCGGGTGAGCTGCTCGAATGCGCCCTGCCCCTGCACCGGGTTGCGCCGGTAGGCCTCGTTCCAGTGGAAAGGCGCGACTCTTTGCACACCGTGGAAAATGATCGGGTCGAACCGGTGCAGCGCCTCGCTGCAGTACTTGCGCTGCCAGGCGATGGGGAAGCTCGACAGGAAGTTCGACAGGCCAAAGGTGCGTTTGTCGATCGTGGCATAGGTGAAGGGGCAGTCGATTTCGCAGGGCAAATGCTCGATCAGAGTGGCCAGGTTAGGATCCTGGCCCGGCCTGACGAGAAGCGGAGCGTTGAAATGCATGATCAGCATCTTCTTTTTATGGGCATCAGGCGGATGGGGTTCAGATTTCCTGGCGGGATGTTGCCAGCCCTCGCTTGACGGCCGGTCGCTGCTCGATACTCTGCAACCACGTACGCACCGCCGCAAAGGGCGAGATATCCAGGTTCAGTTCTTCGTAGGTGCGCAGCCAGGTAAACAGCGCGATGTCGGCGATGGTGTAGCAGCCGCCGGCGATGAACTCGCGATTGGCAAGTTGGCCGTTCACCACCTCGTAAAGCCGCAGCGACTCGTTACGGTAGCGATCCAGCGCCTGATCGTTTGCGCTGCTGCTGGCATGGCGGAACCACCAGAGCTGGCCGAGCATCGGCCCCACGCTTGCGATCTGGAAAGTCAGCCATTGCTGGACGCGCAGCTTTTCGTCCCGGCCCTGGCCCCCGAGTGAGTCGTGCTGATCAGCCAGATAAGTGAGAATCACCGCCGACTCAAACAGCGTCACGCCGTTACCGCGATCAATCAGGACCGGGATTTTTCCGTTTGGATTGAGCGCAACGAAGTCGGGGGCTTTCTGCTCGCCCTTGTTGAGGTCGACGTGGGTCAGGGTGTAATCGAGGCCGAGTTCTTCAAGGGCGATGGGGATTTTCTGGCCGTTGGGGGTATCGGCCGTGTAGAGGTGCAGCGAGGCAGTATTCATCGAAGGTTCCGTCCTTGTGGTTGCATTTGCAATGAGTCTGCATTATTCCTTTAGCAACCCGCAAGACAGTCACAGGAGTTTCATCTTCATGGATAGCCTTCGTTTACAGCACACCGCCAAGACCGGATGCGCGGCCCGGGCATGCATCGAATGCATTGATCAGAGCCAACTTGCCGGGGCGGTCACTCAGAGTTCTCCCCTCTTTACCGTCGTCGATCTGATCAAGCGCCTGGAGAGCGATCCGCGCAGCCGCGGGCAATTCTGGAAGATCAACGACCGTGCGCCCGAGCTTTCCACCGGCACTGCGATCAGTACATGGCCGCTGTGGTTCAGCGAGCCGGCGCGCAACGATGAGCGGCCGCTGTTCTACATGACCCAGTCAGCCACTTCCGCGCACCTCTCGATGCTCACGTCCCAGACCGGGCAACGGGGCATCATCCTCAACGACATCGAGTCGACACCCTCGCGATGGGCAAAGGGCGCTCACCCCTGGTTGCCGCTGTGGCTGGCCTCAAACCGGCACTGCATCCCTTTTGACCCCGCCACGGGCGATGAGGCCCGGGCCATTCTCGCCGGTGCACTCGATGAACTCTATGTGCAAGGATCGCCCGGTTTCTGCTACATGACGCTGCACGATGAAACCGGCGACGGGCTGGTGTGTGACCCTGCCCAGGCGTTTCTGGGAATGTACCGGTTGAACCCGCAGCCCCCGGGCGCGCCGCATATCCGGCTACTGGGCGCGGGACTCATGCTGCGGGAGGTGCAAGCTGCCGCCAGGATCCTCCACGATGACTGGGGCATCGCCGCCGAAGTGTGGAGCTGCCCCAGTTACACCAAGCTGGCGCGGGGCGCTGAGCGCCAGTCCCGACACAAACGCCTGTTGCGCGGCGAGGCCCCGAGGTCCAGTCATCTGCACGACTGCCTCGGCAATTCGCAGACCCCGGTGGTCGCCGTCACCGGGTATGCAGAGTTCGTCGCGGCACAACTGGCGGCGCATGTCCGGGGCCCGTTCGCCGCGCTCGGCGCCGACAGCCTGGAACCCCATCAACGCCTGGACCGCCACTGGATCGCGATGACGGCCTTGCGCGAACTGGCGAACCTTGAGCAGATCAGCACCTCGCTGGTCAGCCAGGCGCTGAACCGCTACCGGCTGGTCTGAGAGGTTTTACGGGACTGGCGGGCGTTGCGGCTGGCATTTTCGAGCGCGTCCGCAAACAGGCGCTTCTGATCGTCGTCGAACTCCACCAGAAACAGTTCTTCGACGGCCTGCTTGTAGACCTGCCAGATCTGCTTGCGCAGCCCCCGCCCGGCGTCGGTAATCCGGGCGATGGCGCCGCGCCCGTCGTCGAGGGACTTCTCCCGGGTGACCAGCCCTTCCTTCTCCAGGCGGTCAACCAGCCGCGTAAGGTTGTAGCGTTCAATGGCCATGACGTCAGCGAGTTCGTGCATTCTTCGGGCGCCGTCCTGCCCGCTTTCGATACCCCAGAGTGCGTCGTACCAGTCGTACGGCGGCAGCTGTTCTTCGGCCAGTCGCCGCTCGATTTCCTTGATCAGACAGCGATGCGCACGAATGAAGTTGTACCAGAGGTCTGGCGATGGGGTGGCCATGGTATCTCCAAATCCTAGGGTTGATTGCAGTTGCAATCATAGCGGCAATGACGCTAGATTCAATTGCAATTGCAACGATGAGCGGGTTGAACAACGACCCGCTGATGCCACTTTCAGGAGATGTAATGATGGAACAGAGCTACCTGCTTCGCGACGAGGATCCACAAGAAACCCGCGAATGGATTGACTCCATTGCATCGGTCGTCGAGGCAGAAGGCCGCCCCAGGGCCCACTTCCTGATCGACCAATTGCTCGATTTCGACGTTTCCGTCCACGGTGACTTCCACGGACGCGTCACCACCCCGTACGTGAACACCATTCCCCCCGAGCGCGAGCTGCCTTACCCGGGCGACCTTGGCATCGAAAAACGCCTCAACGCCTTCATCCGCTGGAACGCCCTGACCATGGTCCTGCGGGCCGGGAAGCATTCAGGCGTCGGTGGCCACATCGCCACGTATGCCTCGGCGGCAGTTCTCTACGACGTGGGTTTCGACCATTTTTTCCGCGGCCGGACAGACACCTTCGCCGGCGATCTGGTGTACATCCAGGGTCACTCGGCGCCGGGCATATACGGCCGGGCTTACACCGAGGGCCGTCTCACCGAAGCGCAACTGGATAACTTCCGTCGGGAAACCGATCGCGACGGTGTGTCGTCCTACCCTCACCCCCGCCTGATGCCCGATTTCTGGCAATTCCCGACCGTGTCGATGGGCCTGGGCCCGATCACGGCGGCTTACCAGGCGCGCTTCATGCGCTATCTGGAAAACCGTGGCCTCAAGGAGCACCAGGGCCGCAAGGTCTGGGCGTTCCTGGGCGACGGCGAAATGGACCAGCCGGAATCCCTGGCCGCCATTTCCCTCGCCGGGCGCGAGAAGCTCGACAACATCATTTTCGTCGTCAACTGCAACCTGCAACGTCTCGACGGGCCGGTGCGCGGGAACAGCAAAGTCATCCAGGAATTCGAAAGCCTGTACCGGGCAGCCGGCTGGAACGTGATCAAGGTGATCTGGGGCGGTGGTTGGGACGAACTGTTGGCCAAAGACAAGTCCGGCCTGCTGCGTCAGCGCATGATGGAATGCGTCGACGGCGAGTACCAGACCTACAAATCCCAGGACGGCGCTTACGTGCGCGAGCACTTCTTCGGCAAATATCCGGAATTGCTGGAGCTGGTCAGCGACATGACCGACGACCAGATCTGGAAGCTGACCCGCGGTGGCCACGACCCGGTCAAGGTCTACAACGCCTACGCTGCGGCGTCCCGCAAGACCGGACGGCCCACGGTGATCCTGGCGAAAACCGTTAAGGGTTTTGGCATGGGTGAGGCTGGCGAAGGCCAGAACATCAACCACCAGCTCAAGAAGATGGGTGGCGATGCGGTCAAGGCATTCCGCGACCGCTTCGGGCTGGAGTTGGCCGATGATCAGTTGGGGGAAATGCCCTACCTGCGTCCCGCCGAAGACAGCGTCGAAGCCCGCTATCTCAAGGCGCGCCGCACGAGCCTCGGAGGCCAGATCCCCGCCCGGCACGCCCAGGTCGAGCCGTTGCAGATCCCGCCGTTGTCGGCGCTCGAGGTGCAGCTGAAAAGCACGGGCGATCGATCGATCTCCACCACCATGGCCTTCGTGCGCATCCTTGCCACGCTGTTGAAAGACCCGAACATCGGCAAGCTGATCGTCCCTATCGTGCCTGACGAGTCGCGCACCTTCGGCATGGAAAACCTGTTCCGCCAGATCGGCATTCATTCCCACGTCGGCCAGCTCTACACGCCGCAGGATGCCGGAACGCTGTCCTACTACAAGGAAAGCGTTGACGGGCAAATCATGCAGGAAGGTCTGAATGAGTCCGGGGCGACGTCATCCTGGATCGCGGCAAGTACCTCCTACGCCAACCATAGCGTGATGACCCTGCCGTTCTACATCTTCTATTCGATGTTCGGCTTCCAGCGCGTCGGCGATTTGCTCTGGGCCGCAGGCGACGCACGGGCCCGGGGCTTTTTGCTGGGCGCGACTTCTGGCCGTACTACCCTGATGGGTGAAGGCCTGCAGCATGACGATGGCCACAGCCACGTGATGTCGGCCACCGTGCCGTGCTGCGTGTCCTACGACCCGACCTATGCCTACGAGCTGGCGGTCATCGTCCACGACGGCATGCGTCGGATGTACGTCGATCAGGAGGACATTTACTACTACATCACCCTGCTCAACGAGAACTACCCGCACCCCGAGCTGCCCGAAGGCGCCGAGCAAGGCATTCTCAAGGGCCTGTATCGACTGCCGATCGAACGCGAAAGGCAGTCTGATCGCCACGTTCAACTGATGGGCAGTGGCTCGATCCTTCCGGAAGTCATCGCTGCGGCGGAGATTCTTGCCAGCGAATATCAAGTCAGCAGCGACGTCTGGAGCGCCACCAGCCTCACCGAGGTCCGCCGCGAGGCGCAGCAGATCGAGCGCTGGAACCTGCTGCATCCGCTTGAGGAGCCGAAAGTGCCGTATCTGACCGAGGTGCTCGGAGGGCATCCTGGCCCGGTCGTGGTCGCGACGGATTACATGAAAATCCACGCCGACCAGATCCGTCCCTGGATTGGCAATCGCCGCTTCGTCGCACTGGGCACCGATGGATTCGGCCAGTCGGACACTCGCGAAGCGCTGCGCCGGCACTTCGAAGTGGACCGTCAGTTTGTCGTACTGGCTGCCCTGAAGGCCTTGGCCGATGAAGGGGTGATTGACCGCCAGGTTGTCGCCAGCGCGCTGGCCGAGATGCAGATTGACGTCGAGAAGGTCGACCCGATCACGGTCTGATTCGGCCCTGAGCATGACGCAGAGACAGGCGTTTGGCCTGTCTCTGCGTTTGTGTTTTCAGCCCGTTGTTCTGGATCAGTGATAAAACCGGCCATCGCCTCTTGAAACCCGCGGCGCGGGCCGTGCCTGCGGGTTCTTTCTGCCGTTTGAACCGGACAGGGGCCAGTCTGCTCATGCCCGTGAGTCTGAGAGCGAGAGACAAGATCATGCTCGCTGACGCCGGCCCGGTACCGCTTGAACGGCGGGTTGTTCCTGGCCCTGTCGCAACCGCGTGGCGGCAAGTGCGGCCACGACCAGCACCACCGCAACCACTTTCATCCCGTTCATGGCGTTGCCCGTGCTTTGCTCGATCAGTCCCATGGCCGATGGCCCGACAAACCCGCCCAGCAGTCCGCAACTGTTCACAAAACCCAGCCCTCCCGCCAGTGCAGCCCCTTTCAGGCGTGACGCCGGATAAAGAAAGATGATCGACTGCACGACGAAAAACATCACTGCCGAGAGGCAGAAGCCCGTCAGGCTGATGACAGGCCCGGCGAGCGACGCAATGGCCAGTCCGAGGGCCATCGTCAGCAATCCTGCCACCAGCATGTGCCGCGCCCGCCGAGGGGTGCTGGCAAATTTGGGCAGGGCAATGGCGCCAATCGCTGCGGCGAGCCACGGCAGGGACGTCAGCAAGCCAATCTGCAGAGCGCTCATCTCCCCATATTTGCCGATGATGCCGGGGAGAAAAAAGATCACGGTGTACACAGTGATCTGATGGCAGAAGTAAACGAAGATCGCTAACAGAATCTGCGGCGTCAGGCACTGCTTCAGCCCATGACCGCCGTGACTCGTGCCCTCCTCTGCCTCGGTCGCCAGTTGGCGCTCGATCTGCTGCGCTTCGGCAGCACTCAACCATGGCGCCTTGCTTGGCCGATCCGGAAGTTTCTTCCAGACCACGAAGGCAAAGAACACCGCCGGCAGCCCCTCAAGCATGAACATCCACTGCCATCCGCGCCAACCGAACACGCCGTCCAGTTGCATCAATGCTGCGCCCAAAGGGCCGCCGATGATGTTGGCCAGGCACACACCCAACAGAAAATACCCCGTGGCACGGGCACGCTGTTCCCTCCCGAACCAGTAGGTGAGGTAGAGCATGACGCCGGGAAACAGGCCCGCCTCGGCGATACCCAGAAGCAGGCGCAGGACGTAGAAGGACGTCTCGCCCTGGACGAAAGCCATGGCCGCCGAAATCAGCCCCCAGGTGATCATGATGCGGGCAATCCAGAAACGCGCGCCGACCCTGTGCATGATGAGGTTGCTGGGTATCTCGGACAGCGCATACGTCAGGAAAAACAGACCGGCCCCCAGGCCGTAGGCCGCCGCCGAAATGCCCAGATCAACGTCAAGGTGATGCTTGGCCAGGGCGATGTTGGTGCGGTCCAGGAAACTCAGCACATACGCCGCTATCAGCAGCGGCATGAGTTTGGCGAAAAGCAACCTGTTCAGCGTTGCCGCGTCACGGGGAGGAGCATGGGGATCAAGCGTTCTTGTCATTGTCATGATACGAATCCTCTTGCTCGTGGTACGGGTTGGGGCGGCGCACTGAGCGCCGCAGGTGAGACAGTCAAAGCCCGGGCTGAACGACGAGCGCTTGCGGACGATGGGAGAACATTTGCAGCACCGCACCGCCCACTGCACAACCCGCCATGACGAAGAAGCACACGGTGTACCCGCCCAGGTTCGTCCAGCCTCCGCCCGCGCTGATCAACATCCCCATCAGCACCGGCGCAACGCCACCGCCGATAAACATCGCCGTGGTGATGATGCCGTTGGCAGTGGAGGTGGCGGACGGTTGCGCCGCGTCAGAAGCCACCGCGTAGTAGATTGGCCACACGGCGTTCGCCACCAGGCCGAACAGCAACTGCACGACGACGATGATCGTGGTGGTGTTGGCAAAGTAGAAAGCCCCCACACTGGCCGCCATCCATAGCCCGCAGATGATGAGCGTGATGCGCCGACCGATGATGTCCGACAGCGACGGCCAGATCAGTTGCCCGAGAATGCCGGTCAGGGCAAACACGACGCTCATGGCGGCCGACTCGGCCAGCGACAGATGAAGAATGTTGTACAGATACGCCGGCAGCACGATGTTCACGCCCATGTACACCACTTGCGTCAGCATCGTGTTGCCGGCGGTCAGCGCAATGTTTCGGTCGCTGATCGTGGCCTTGAACATTTTCCAGGCCTGGCCTTTGATATTGGGCGACTGCGTGCTGTCGGGCGCCGTCATGCCTTTGGCGGCAATGTCGACGTAGAGCGCCGTGATGCGTTCCGCTGTCGAGTAGCGCGACCAGAAAATCATCAGCGGCAATGCCACCACAAATGCGAAGAAAAACACGTAGCGCCAATTGTCCTCACCGAACGTGGTGATCACGAAACTGGCAACGAGGCCGCTCAGCAATGCGCCGATCGGGTATCCGGTGTGGTGGGCGCCAAGTGCAAAGCCGCGTCGTTCGACGGGCCACCACTCGGCGGTGTTACTGACGCCCACGGGTTCGCCCCAACCAGCGCCCAGGTTTACGCCCACCCGCAACGCGATGAACGACGCGAGATGGCCGCTGAGAAACTTGAAGCCGGACGCAAACGAAATGAAGGTATAGCCCAGTACCAGGGGCACCTGAAACCGCGCCCGTTTCCAGCCGCCACCGTAGCGGTCGCTCCACACCGAACCGGGAATATCCAGCACCGCCAAGGCCAGCATGACCACCGTCGCGGTCGTGCCCCACTGATCGGCTGACAGATCGAAATGCTTGGAAATGGTCGGTCCCAGTCGCAAGACGATTTCGCGATCGTAAGCGTTGAGGATCCAGATCAACCAACAGACCAGCAACGACACCCAGGAATAACGATGAATCTGGCCTAGCGATGCTTTTTTATTATTGTTCATGGGTTTCTCCAGGCGTGACGCACACGCCTTCACGAGAGGATTCAATCGTCCGTGACCGTCAGTTCCGGCTAATCAATGGATCAGGAAGCGAAGCGCCGCTCGGCAATACCTTTCACGCCCAGACCGGTAACGGCAAAGAGCGCACCGCGCTGCTGGCCGTCAGAGGGGAAACGCGGGAGGGGCGGTTTTGCCATCGACGACACAAACAGGGTGTCAAGATTCGGCCCGCCGAACGCCACGCTGGTGACCTTCTTTACAGGCATATCGATCACCCGATCGACCTGCCCGTCTGGTGTATAGCGCACGATTTTTCCGGCGTACACGAGTGCCTGCCACAGGCAGCCTTCGGCATCCACGGTACAGCCATCGGCCGCGCCACCCCCTGACGTGTCGACCCTGGCAAAGGTCCGTCGGTGGCTTGCCGCGCCTGTTTTGGTGTCGTAGTCGTAGGCCCAAATGTCCCCGGACCAGGTATCGGCGAAATACAACGTCTCCCCGTCAGGACTCCAGCACGGCCCGTTGGAGCAGATGATGCCCTCGTCCAGTGTGTGCAGGCTCAGGTCTGGATCGAGGCGATACAGCTTTGCGCTGGCCTGCTCTTCCCGAGTGTCCATTGAGCCGAAAACAAACCGCCCCTGACGGTCGACCTTGCCGTCGTTGAGCCGGTTATCTGGCAGCCCTGGTTCGGGATCAATGATTAACCCGAGTTCACCGGTTGCGAGATCCAGCGTGTGCAGTCCGCTCTGCAAGGCCACAATCGCCGCGTCTCCGTTTCGGCGCAGTGCCATGGAGCCGATTTTGTCGCCCACGTCCCAGGCGCGGAGCTCGCGTCCATCCTCTGTGCACCGCAGGACTCGCCCGTCGAAGCTGTCGATCCAGTACAGGCGCTGGTGCTCAACGTCCCACACCGGGCCTTCGCCCAGCGTGGTTTTCACATCAGCGACGATTTCGATACGCATGGATTCACCCCTGTCTTGTTTTTATGGGAGATGACTGCGTTGTGCACGGGCGCAGACGGCCTGTGTTCACTGGCAGTGGCTGGCCGCATTCAGAAATTGACTTCGTTCTTACCCTTCAGGCTGAGCATTTCCCGGGCTTCATCCGGCGTGGCCACACGGCCTCCGAGGGCCTCGATCACGGTGCGGATCCTTTTGACCTGATCGGCATTGGAAGCCGCCAGCTTGCCCGGCCCGTCCCAGAGTGAATCCTCCAGACCCACGCGAACATTGCTGCCCATCGCCAGTCCCATCGTGCCCAGCGGAATCTGATTGCGTCCTGCACCCAGAATCGACCACTCGTAGGCATCGCCGAACAACCTGTCGGCGGTGCGGCGCATATGGGCCAGGTCTTCCGGGTGACCACCGATACCGCCGCGCAAACCAAAGACGGACTGAATGAAAATCGGCGCTTTAAGCAGACCCCGCTGCAGGAAGTGGGCGGCGGTGTACAGATGGCCAATGTCGTAGCACTCGATCTCGAACCGCGTCCGGTTTTCAGCGCATACGTTGAGGATGTGGGCAATGTCCCGGAAGGTGTTGCGGAAGATCCGGTCATCGCTTTCGGCGAGATACGGGCGCTCCCAGTCGTGTTTGAATTCGGTGAACCGGTCGAGCATTTCGTACAGCCCGAAGTTCATCGAGCCCATGTTCAGAGACGCCAGCTCAGGCTGCAGCTGCGCCACCGGTTGCAGCCGTTCCTCAACGCCCATCGTTGGTGCGCCGCCCGTGGTGATGTTGATGACCACATCACTGCTGGCCTTGACCTGCGGCAGGAACTGGCGGAACAGGTCGACATCCTGGCTGGGCCGACCATCGACAGGGTCACGGGCATGCAAGTGGACGATAGCGGCGCCTGCCTGGGCCGCGCCAATGGCGGCTTCAGCAATTTCCTGGGGTGTGACCGGCAAGTACGGCGACATCGATGGCGTGTGAATGGCGCCGGTGACCGCACAGGTGATGATGACGGGACGTTTTTTGGACATGAGTGTTCTCCGTTCTTGTTCTTGGCGAGAATCTTCGGGTCAAATCCGGCTCGGCGATTGGCTCCGGCCGCTGGGTGCGCGCGACGTACGACGCCTACAGGTACTCGACGTTGCCATCCACGCTGATGGCCTGCCCGGTGATGTTGCGCGCGGCTGGCGAACACAGAAAGAGCGCCATGGCAGCGACATCTTCGGCAGTGACCATGCGCTTGAGGGAGATCTTCTTCAGGTATTCCTCACGCATCTCGGATTCCGGCACGTTCATCTGCTCGGCGCGGGCGCGGATCACTCCATCCATGCGCGGGCCTTCGACGATTCCGGGCAACAGGGCGTTGACACGGATGTCGCTTTCGCCAAGCTCCGAGGCCAGCGACTTCATCAGCCCGACAATTGCCCATTTGGTCGCGGCGTAGGGTGTGCGCCAGGCGTAACCCAGACGGCCAGCCACCGAGGCGATGTGGATCAGGTGTCCGTTGGGCGAGTCCTTCAGCAGCGGTACCGCATGGTGCGCGAAGCGATACTGGGCAGTCAGGTTGATGTCGATCGTCCGCTGCCAGTCCTCGTCGGTGACGGCGTCGATACCCGCCGTTGGCCCGGCGATTCCCGCGTTATTGACCAGCACATCAAGGCCCCCGAACTGCTCGCGCTGCACCTTGAACACAGCTTCGATCTGCGCGGGATCACTGACATCGGCACGGGTGGCCACGCTGCCCGGGTAGCGGTCACGAAATGCCGCCAGCGCAGGCTCGCTCACATCGCAGACATGCACCTGGGCGCCCGCCTCGAGGTAGGCCGCAGCGAGGACCTCACCTATACCGGCGGCCCCTCCCGAGATGAGCACGCGTAAACCGCTGTAGGGGATCAAACGATCGAGAACGCTCATGCTTTCTTCACTCCTGATGACGTCGACCGGGAACGGCCGCTGTTGACGAGCAAGCGGATCAACGAATCGGCGGCCTGCATGATGTCGTCGGTGACCGCAGCCCGCGCGGCGGCGCCATCCCGGGCGGTCAACGCGGCAACGATGCGGTCATGGGCTTCCATCGAGCGCTGAAGGTGCCCTTTATCAGGCGCGACCAAAGCAAAACAGGGGCCCATGTGCAGCCAGAAGTTCTCAACGGCTGCGACGGTAAGCCCGGCCTGAGCGACGGCATAAATGCGGCGATGGAAGGCGAAGTTGGTCCAGAGATAGCGGGACACATCGACGGTGTCGGCGGCCTGCTGCATTTGTTGGCAGAGGTCATTGATGTCAACCAGATCAGCGTCCTGAATCAGCGCCACTGCCTTCTCCGCCAGCAAACCCTCAAGGGCGACGCGTGCATCACGAATCTCGCGAAGCCGCGTGGGCGTCATGACCGGAACGCGCAGTCGAGCGGTTTCGGTGACTTCAAATGCGTTTTCAGCGCTGAGCCGATGCAGCGCCTCGCGCACTGGCATGGGGCTGGAACCCAGCGCCTCGGCGAGGCCACGGATGGTCAGCTTCTGGCCTGGCTGGAAGCGTCCACTCATCAACGCCTCGCGAATCTGCCGGTAGACCTGATCCTGCAAGGTGTCACGAGAAACGTGACGGAGGGTCGGCAACGGGATAGGACGGTCAGTCATGGGGTGAAGCCTGAAGTTGTTTTTGTAGCGCAAATATGTGATCACAAATATCAGATGTCAAATTGTTTCTGCGATCACACGATGAGCCGCTCGCTGCACGCACTTCCGGCATCAACCGACCTTGATGACCGCCTTGCCAAGCGGCCGCGCGCCATTGCGTGAACACTTCCCGGCCCTGCATCCCAAGTGGTTCATGGCTGACTGAGACAACCGACATACCGGGATCCGCCGGTTCGGGCCTGGACCTGCGATGAGGTCAGCGCGGTAACGATGCCGGGGAAGAACGGCTAGGACGCCTTCGAGGTATTCAAGTTGAACAACGTCGCTGCCGTGCCTCTTCGGTAGTCGGTCGGCGTCTGGTTCATCTCGTAACGGAAGTGTCGATTGAAGTTCGACAGGTTGATGTAGCCCACTTCAAAACAGACATCGGCGATGGACATCTGCGTCTGCAGCAACAGCCGGCAGGCTTTCTGAATGCGCAGCTTGCGCATCAGGTCGATGAAACCGTGGCCTGTGGCGCGCTTGAAGAACCGTGAAAACCCGGGTTCGCTCATGTGCAGCCGCTCGGCGATCACCGACAGCCTGATATCCCCCGTAAGCTCACGTTGCAGATAATCGAACGCGCGGTGAACGCGCTCGGCGCTTCTGGCATCCAGTGCCGGCGCGTAACACGAACTCGCCAGGGTGCGAGCTTCACGGGCGGGCGCCGTGCTTAGGGTGTTGAGCAGTTCAAGAAACAGCAGCAGGCGCGGCAATCCCTGCACCATGCCGATGCGTTCAAGCAGCTCCGCCGCCTGCACGGCGGTCTCTCCGGTAAATTCCAGCCCGCGGCGGGCACGGTCAAACAACCCCTGCAATTCACCCAGTTCAGGCAGCGTCTCGCGCAGCGCCAGCAACGTAGCGCCGTCGAATTGAAGCACAACGTCACGGCCTTGCAGGTGCTCCCCCGGCGTCAGATCGCCCATCCAGTCATGGGGTAAATCAGGGCCGATCAACGCCACATGGCCAGGGCCGAAGGCGCCGATGTAATCGCCCGCGACCAGTTTGCCGCTGCCTTTGCGGATCAGATGAATCTCGTATTCGGGATGATGGTTCCAGCGCGCGAGCGCATAGGGATAGTCGTGCTCGTACCAGCGAAAACTCTGCTGGGGCGCCGGCAGGATGATTTCCAGCTCGGCAGGCAACTGCTCGAATAAGGCGGTTCGGCTTGCAGGCATGGTCTGGCCCTTTTTTGTCATTGTTGGCGCATGCATCACCGCAGCATACGCTCATTGCATTCCCCTGCTCCACCTCGCCTGTCACTGCGGGCTGATACTTTTTTAGCCGGCTCCACGCCAGGTCTGCACGGTTAAAAAAGCATCAGTGGCACGTCCTCGGTGTGTTTGTTTGCAGGGCGTGCAAGCTGCTGTAATCGACACGCTACTGCCCCGAAGTGTCACTTCAGATCGCCCGGCAGTGCTCAAAAACAACAATAACGATTCCGCGCCACCGGCGTGGAGTGGAGATCACCATGAAGATCACGCATCACGCGCTGCTGCTGTCTGCCGGTCTGTCCCTGGTTGGCATCAGTCACGCCGCCGAGACGATCACCATCGCCACCGTCAACAACAACGACATGATCCGCATGCAGCGGCTCTCCAAGGTATTCGAAGAGCAGCATCCGGACATCAAGCTCAACTGGGTGGTGCTCGAAGAAAACGTTCTGCGCCAGCGACTGACCACCGACATCGCGACCCAGGGCGGCCAGTTCGATGTATTGACCATCGGCACCTACGAGACGCCGTTATGGGGGGCAAAAGGCTGGCTCGAACCGATGAAGGACCTGCCCGCCAGCTACGACCTCGACGACATCATTCCTTCCGTGCGCCAGGGCCTGTCGGTCAACGACACCCTGTATGCCTTGCCTTTCTATGGCGAGAGCACGGTGACCTACTACCGCACCGACCTGTTCAAGCAAGCCGGGCTGAGCATGCCCGAGCACCCGACCTGGACCCAGCTCGGCGAGTTTGCCGCCAAGCTGCATCACCCGGACCAGGGCCAGTACGGCATGTGCCTGCGGGGCAAGGCCGGCTGGGGCGAGAACATGGCCTTGCTGACCACCATGGCCAACGCCTTTGGCGCCCGCTGGTTTGACGAACAGTGGCAACCCGAGTTGACCAGCCCCGAGTGGAAAGCCGCCGCCAACTTCTACGTCAACACCCTCAAAAACTACGGGCCACCCGGCGTCTCCAGTAACGGCTTCAATGAAACCCTGGCGCTGTTCAACAGCGGCAAATGCGCGATCTGGGTCGATGCCAGCGTGGCAGGCTCGTTCACCACCGACAAGGAACAGAGCCGGGTCGTGGACAGCGTGGGTTTCGCCCCGGCACCGGTTGAAGTGACCGACAAAGGGTCGTCCTGGCTGTACGCCTGGTCCCTGGCGATCCCGGCGACCTCCAAACACAAAGACGCCGCCAAGGCCTTCACCACGTGGGCCACCTCCAAAGAATACATCCAGCTGGTCGCGCAGAAGGATGGCATCACCAACGTGCCGCCTGGCACCCGCACTTCCACTTACAGCGACGCCTATCTCAAGGCTGCGCCGTTCGCCAAAGTGACTTTGGAGATGATGAAGCACGCCGATCCGGCGCATCCTTCGGCCAAGCCGGTGCCCTATGTCGGCATCCAGTACGTGACCATCCCGGAATTTCAGGCCATCGGCACGTCCGTCGGCAAGCTCCTCTCGGCCGCGCTCACCGGCCAGACCTCCGTCGATCAAGCCCTGGCGGCCGCGCAGTCGACGACCGAGCGGGAAATGAAGCGCGCCGGTTACCCGAAGCAATAAACGCCCTGCCGGCAGGCCTCTGCCGCCTCTCTCTGCATGACGGATGACTCTTTCAATGAAACGACTCGAAGGTAAAAGCGCACTGATCACAGGCTCGGCCCGAGGCATCGGACGGGCCTATGCCGAAGCCTACATTCGCGAAGGCGCGACGGTGGCCATCGCCGACATCAACCTGGAGCGCGCGACCCAAACGGCCAGCGAACTGGGCGCCAGGGCCTACGCGGTAAGGATGGATGTTACTGATCAATCGTCCATCGACGCCGCCATTGCGGCGGTCGTCGCCACCACCGGCAAGCTGGATATCCTGATCAACAACGCCGCCTTGTTTGATCTGGCGCCCATCACCGAGATCACTCGCGAGAGTTACGAGCGGCTGTTCTCCATCAATGTGGCCGGCACGTTGTTCACCCTTCAGGCCGCGGCGAAACAGATGATCGCCCAGGGTCATGGCGGCAAGATCATCAACATGGCGAGCCAGGCCGGGCGGCGCGGCGAGGCGCTGGTGGGGGTTTACTGCGCGACCAAGGCCGCGGTGATTAGCCTGACCCAATCCGCCGGACTGAACCTGATCAAGCACCGGATCAACGTCAATGCCATTGCACCGGGCGTCGTCGACGGCGAGCACTGGGATGGCGTGGATGCGCTGTTCGCCAGACACGAGGGCCGGCCGCTGGGCGAGAAGAAACGCCTCGTCGGCGAGGAAGTGCCCTTCGGCCGCATGGGCACCGCCGAAGACCTGACCGGCATGGCCATCTTTCTCGCGTCCACCGAGAGCGATTACGTCGTCGCCCAGACCTACAACGTTGACGGCGGCAACTGGATGAGTTGAGACCGAGGTGTGACCTGCAGGACATCGGGGCGTTGTTTTTGTAACGGCCTTACGCGACGCAGTGGAACTGGAGCTGCCGAAACGGGCCTCTTCCCGGCTGAAGCCGATCCCACTGACTGATCGCGTACATCCAGTTATGATTCACCGATCAACGAACAGGGATGCAGGTCACATGGACATCAACGAATCAGAAGCGCCCTCCACCGCCCATGGCCTTGCCGTGGACCCCGACGTGCAATTCGAATGCGTCGGGTGCGGCGAATGCTGTCGTGGCCGCTTCGTCCCTTTGACCCTCGCCGAAGCCGTAACCTGGCTCAAACGCGGGCATTCCGTGGGGATATTGCTGGAGGCGTTCGACGAATCACTCTGGCCTGTCGACTCGCCCGAGTATGCCTACAACGCCGGGCGATCCGCGCCGGTGTCAGGCGGTTCAGGCACGCTGCGGGTGACGGTGATTCTGGCGGCCAACGCGATCCCTGAATGCCCGAACCTTCAAAAGGACGGGCTCTGCTCGGTGTACCTGGAGCGGCCGATGGTGTGCCGGATCTACCCGATGGAGATCAGCCCTTTCATTGAGCTAAAACCCCAGGCCAAGGACTGTCCGCCCGAAAGCTGGCAGCAAGGCAGTCTGCTGGCGTCGGATCAGGGGCTGGCGATGCTGGTCCAGCAATCAAGCCAGACCGATCGCGAGGATGCCCATGACAAAGTCGCGTTGTGTGAAAGCCTGGGCCTGACCGTTGCCGGCTGGAAAGGCAACGGCCTGGTCATTCACCAGCCCTCGGTGGAAACGGTGCTTGCCGCCTGCGAAAGGTCCGAAGTCAACCCCAGCCCCGCGGCTCAACCCTGGCAGATCAAGGCAGAAGACCCGGCGTTGAGGGCGTATCTGCACGCGCAGTCCCTGCCCCTGGCTGACTCACCGAGCGACGCTTACATCTTCCACCCAATGGCGCGCTGACCGCCTCCCTGCTGAAACGCTTGCCGCTTCAGCCTATAACCCGCGCATACACCGACCGATCCACATTGCCGCCGGACAGAATCACCCCGACCGTTTTCCCTGCCATGGCCCGGCGCTCCTGAATGAGCGCCGCCAGAGCCGCGGCGCCCGCACCCTCCGCGAGGTTGTGGGTGTCGGTGTAATAAACGCGCATGGCCTCGGCGATTTCTTCTTCGCTGACGGCGACGATGCGCTGCGCCCCTGATCGATAGATGGCAAAGGCCGCAGGAATGGGTCTGCGCACGGCGAGGCCGTCGGCAAAGGTGTTCGCCGATGGGGTTTGCAAAATGGTGCCTTCCTCGAACGAACACTTGGCGGCCGCCGCCTCGGTGGAGACCACGCCAACCACCTTCGTCTTCAGGCCCAGCGCGTCGCGGGCGGCAATCACGCCGCAAATCCCGGAGCCACAGCCGATGGGCACATAAACGGTGTCCAGATCCGGAGCGGCCATGAACAGCTCCAGCGCATACGTGGCCACGCCCTTGAGCAACTCGATGTGAAAGGGCGGGACCAGGTAGTGCCCATGCAGATCCGCCAGCCGCGCCGCCTCTTCCCGGGCCTCGTCGAAATCCCGGCCACATTCGATCACGGTACCGCCGAGGGCGCGCATGGCGTTGTTCTTTTCCGGCGAATTGCCTTCAGGCACCACGATCAACGCACTCAAGCCCAAGGCAGTGGCGGCCAGGGCCAGGCTTTGACCATGGTTGCCCCGGGTGGCGGTGACGATGCCGTTGACGCTCGGGTACGTGCGTTTGAGCCAGTGTATGAAGGTAATCCCCCCACGTACCTTGAACGCACCGGTGGGCGTGTGGTTTTCATGTTTGACCCACACCGTGCTGTTAAGCCGCTCGGCCAGCAACGGCCAGGCGTATTGAGCGGTCGGCGGCATGACCGCGTACACCTGGCGCGCAGCCTGTTCGATATCGTCGCGGGTCAGTCCGTGCATGGGGGATCTCCTCGGAAATGTGGCCCAGTCTAGGCAGAGGCTCGCCGCGCCGGCTTTCAAAAAACTGACCTGACTTTTGCCCGCTCGCTTCATTACTATGACTGCCATGAGCCCGAAAAAACGCCCGCCTCACCCGCTCCCGTCTGAACCGGTTCGCCGTGTCGAGGCGGGCCCGTGGATGATCGAATTGCTCCCCGCCGCCCGCTACGAAACCCGCTACGTGGCGACGCAGGCGGCGATCGGCTTTGCTTTCGAAAGCCAGCGCGGCGTTCACGCCATCGGCAGCGACCGGGTGCAGCCCTTCGACGCAGTGCCTAACGGCCTGGCGTTCGTGCCTGCCGGTTGCGACGTGTTGTCGGAGTCGCCCACGGGCGGCGAATACCTGCGGCTGCTGCGCACGGACGGGCTGGCGCTGACAGGCAATCACGCTTTCAACAACCGCATTGATGCCCAGGCGATCGCCCTCGCCATGAGGATGCGCGCGGGGTTGTTGCAGGCCTCGGCGGCGGATGACTGGGAGGGCTGGGCGCTGGCTTTGGCCGACCGGATCGAGTGCAGAAACACCTTCGAAGCGCCGCTGCCAGGCACGATAAACGGCAGCCGGATGCGCAGGCTGGATGAGTTCATCGACGCCGGCATCGACGAGCCGTTGGGGGTTCAGGCGATGGCGCAAATGCTCGGGTTGTCAGAGGGTTATTTCATGCGGGCCTTCAAAAACACCACGGGCAAAAGCCCCCACAGTTATCTGATCGACCGACGCCTGGCCAAGGCCCGAACCCTGATGCGTGAGCCTGCGGCGAGACTGGCTGAGATCGCCCTCTGCTGCGGCTTCAGTTCCCAGGCCCATATGGCGACGGCCTTTCGGCTGCGCATGGGCATCAGCCCGGCGAAGCTGCGCAGTCAGTTGTCGCCGTAACGCCTCACGCGTCACCAACCGTGACGTTGCAGTACCGCCTTGATGATGGGATGACGATTAACAACCCCGAGAGAGGCGTAAAACTCGGGGCGCGATCGCCCCAGATGTTCCCGCGCCCCACTCCACTGGCTGACCACGCTGGCAAGGATTTCGACAGCGCCGGGCGCATGGGGATGCCAGGCAACCGGGTTGTAAAACACATCGCTAAAAACGTCCCACTGGCTGTGGAGTTTTCTCCGGACGCCTGCGACCAATCGGTCTAATTGATCAGGGTCTGCGTCTGGCAGCCAGCGTTCCGGGTAGTCGATCAGCCCGATGGACTCGTAGCAGTTGGTGGTGATGTACGCGAGTGCGCGGAGTTGTTGAGCGCGTTCAAGGGCGTCTTGAGAGATGAGGCCGGACAGCGGAAATGTCAGACCCAAGTGCGTGAGGATGGCCGCGCTCTCCGTCAGCACTCCACCGCCGGGAATGACCAGCGTCGGCACTTGCATCAACGGGTTCAGGCGTTTCAGCTCGTTCTGCCCCGCGCCCTCTTCCCAGGCGCTGGCAGCGACCAGTTGATAATCGGCCCCGCACAATGCGAGCGCGATCTCGATGGCTGCCGAGCCGGATCGGTTTGCACCGAATAACGTGAACATCTCGCCGCCCTCCATGGGTTATCCGTTGTTGCCCTGTCGCCGTTGCCATTCATCCGCAACATCACCCAATGTCTTGCGGGTGTCGTTGCGTATCCAGGCCATGAAGTCCCGGTCAAATTTGAACGCCGGGCCGCACTGCTCGGTCAGGAAGCGGCGGACGTTTTGGGTGTTGCGGTAATCCTGCGTGACAGCGGTGTCTCTGGAAAGGGGCTCGCTGTGCCAGTCAAACGCCATGGGCAACTCCGTCAGGGGGTGAAGGTGAAGGCAGGACCGGTTTTAGCCGGGGCGGCGAACGCGTGAAAGCGCACACCCGCGTCGCCCATGCCTGCCTCTTTTTTTCAAACTTGAGACATCTCAGTGGGTGGATCCCGCGCTCAGCGTAGTACAGGATTTTGCGGTTGATCCGCTGTCCAACGCCAGGGTCGCAGGATCAACCCCGCAAAAGCGTCCCGCGCCTGTTCAGACTACGACCCATGTGATCGCCTGGAGACCCGATGATTCTGCACACGCCCCTCACCGATGACGCCGGCTCTGCGCCTCAGCAGGACTGGTTCTCACCCGAGCACCACGCCCGGATCGACGAGCTGATTGCCAGGCTCAACACCAGTGACACGCGGGAAAGCGTGTCGCGATACCACGCCATGGCCGAGGGCTATTTGTTGGGACTGCTGGACAGCTATCACGTGAGCGTCGAGCACCACGATGCCGTACGCCAATACCTCCATAACCTGGCCATTGCGCGGTTGAAGGCGGTGAAGCCGAAGCTGCGCAGGTGAGCACCCGCCGCTCAGCCAATGATGATCGTGCCGGCCGCAATGACCACGCACGCGAGGATCTTGCGCACGGTCAGCGACTCGCCCAAAAACAGATACCCGAGCAACGCGGCAAACAGCACGCTGGTTTCACGCAGGGCGGACACTGCGCCCATGGGTGCGAGGGTCATGGCGTAGATGACGATGCCGTAAGCCAGCAAGGACACCACGCCTCCGCCCAACGAGGCGACCAAACCGGGCCGGACCGTAAACAGACTGCGCGCGTCCCGCAGACAGATATAAGTGATCGGCATCAGTACGCCCCACATCGCGCACATCCAGACGGTGTAAGCCATCGGCGCGCCGGACAGACGCCCGCCGATCCCGTCCGTCACGCTATAGGCCGCAATGAAGCAACCGGTGCCCAGCGCATAAGGAAGACTGGTCATGTCCAGTTTCCGGCCCTTGAACGCCAGAGAAATGATCCCCGCTGACACCAGTGCAATGCCGACCATCGCGCCGGTTTCCACCACCTCCCCCGCAAATATCGACGCGCATAACGTGATCAGCACCGGCGATGAACCCCGAGAGATCGGATAGGTTTGCCCGAGGTCGCCGCTGCGGTAAGTACGCACCAGAAACAGGTTGTAGCCGACATGGAGCAGCGCCGAGAGCACCGCGTAGGGCCAGCTTTCCGGCGCCGGCGCGTCGAAGAACAGTGCCCCTGCACTGCTGACGATGGCCACTGCCACGCACATGATGGTCATCGACCAGAGCTTGTCGCCACCGCCGCGCAGCAAGGCATTCCAGCCAGCATGCAGCAAGGCGGCGAAGAGGATTAACAGGATGATATGAGTAGGCATGGGGCGGATCTTAGTCAGGCCGACCCAGAAAACGGAAGCGAAGTCTGCTCATTTAATCATGAGCAATTCCTCATGCTTCAATCGTAACTAAGGCCAGCAGCGGTCGACTCCTTGAGCAGCCAGTTGCGAAAGCTCACCACGTGGGGCCGGGTTTCGATACCCTTCGGGCAGACGAAGTAATAGGCCACAGGCGAGGGAAACGGCACATCGAACAACCTGATCAAACTGCCGTCGCGCATTTCTTTTTCCACGTGTCCACTGCGAACGAGGGCGATGCCCTGCCCTAACAAGGCCGCCTCCACGGTCATGTTGGTGTCGGGAAAACGCACGCTTTCCTTGAGCGAGGTCACGCCCAGGCCGATGTTCTGAAACCACACCTCCCACTTCGGCACCAAGTCGGAACCGTCCCGGGCCAACAGCGGATAGCGCAACAATTCGGCGGGCTCCCGGGGCATGCCGAAGCGTTTGAGCAAGTCAGGGCTCGCCACGGGGAAAATGTGTTCCCTGAACATGAATTCCGAGTGCAGCGCCGGGTAGTTGCCGCCACCCAGACGGATCGCGACGTCCGCCTCGCCGCTGGCGAAGTTGATGGCGGTGTCTGTGCTGTCCAGCGTGACGAGGATTTCCGGGTGAAGCTCGGCCAGATTGGGCAAGCGCGGCAACAGCCATTTGAGTGCGTAGGAATAGGTCGTACTGACCTTGAGCCTGACCCGGCCGTTCTCTTCCCGGAGGTCCGCAAGCGTCGCCTCCAGGTTCATGAAAAACGTCCGCACAATCGGCGCCAGGGCGGCACCCGCCGGTGTCAGGCTCAACGTCTTGCCGCGCTGGAACAGCTGCACGCCCCAGATGTCTTCAAGATTTTTTAATTGGTGACTCACCGCACTTTGGGTAACGTGCAGCTCCTCGGACGCGGAGGTGAACGTCCCGTGACGGGTGGCAACTTCGAAGGCGCGCAATGTGGCGGTGGGTGGCAGGTCTCTCATAACATCGGGCCTCGAGGGGCATGAACGTATCGGCTCACGCCATGAATGAAGGCTCATGGTAGAACATTTATTCAGATTGAAAGAGGGAACGACTTTCTTATGACCGGGCAGATCATCTACAGCGTGAGAGGCGAAAGCGACGAACTCAAGGCGGCGGTCGCCAGCGCCCAGGCCACTTTCAAGTTCTTCTGGCGTGAGCTGTCCTGGGAGGCACGCAGAATCGTCAAAAGTCTGGACATGGCGGCGGTCAAAATGTCTTTTGTGCTGGATGCGACGACCCCGACATCCCCGCCGTCGAAAACATGTGGGTCACTGACATCGAGTTTGACGGGGAGTCCATCAGCGGTGTGCTCATGAACTCACCTCGATGGCTCTCCTCACTGAATGCGTCGGGCCCGGTGACGCTGCCGCTGGAAGCCCTCAATGACTGGATGTTTGTCCGCGACGGGCATGTCTACGGGGGCTTCACCGTCGATGCGCTGCGCACCGAAATGTCCACGGACGCCCGCGAAGCCCATGACCGCGCCTGGGGCCTGGATTTCGGAAAAGCCGGCAGCGTTGAAGTGGTGCCTGCTGAAGAAGGCCAGACGCCACGGCTGCTCTCTCGAAGTCTGGATCTCCCGCAGGACCAGAAGACGCTGGCCGCCCTGGAACGTACCGAGCACCCGATGGCGCTGAACATGCGGGGCAAAGTCGAAGAAGAGTTGGCCCAGCATCCCGAAGCGATCCACGACCTGGACGCCGAGGGGTGGCTGCTCCTGCACCGCGAAGTGCTGGCGGGCAATTACACGGTGGTTCGTGTGCTGCTGCGCCTCGGCGCGGACCCGTTGACGGCCAACTGCAACGGCCACACCGCGAAAGCGTTGGCCAGTGTTGCCGGTTGGCCGCGTATCGTGGATCTGCTTGAGGGGAAGGAGTCGGACCACTTGATCCGGTCAAACGCAAGGAAATCCCTGGCATGCCCTTGGGTCTGGCGCTCATCGCCGCAGCGCTTGCATGGCTCTATTACTTGGTGATCTACCCCATACGCACGGCGGCGGCCGGTCTTGGCAGCCAGATTCAGGGTCCGCTCCAGTTTGCGGCTGCGTTGCTCTTGCTCGGCTGCGGGCTCGCGGCCATGGGCCCCTGGTACTCAAGGCTGCGTCTGCGCACCCCGCGAGCGGGAAATAGCCGCGTGTTGGATCTGGTGGCGATGCTCGGCTTATGGGTGCTCGGCTATGCGCTGTATGACTGTTTGGGCCGCTACCTCATCAGTCATCGTTATTAACGCAGTGCGTGCAGCCAGTGAAATCGAGTATGGACTCCACTGTGGGACCGGCTTTAGCCGGGAAGACGTCAGCTGTCACACCGCAAGCTTGATGGCGTTCAAACTGGCCTCTTCCCGGCTGAAGCCGGTCCCACTAAAGCATCTCGTGCAGCCAGTGAAATCGAGTACGGACGCTAATGTGGGACCGGCTTTAGCCGGGAAGACGTCAGCTGTCACACCGCAAGCTTGATGGCGTTCAAACTACCCTCTTCCCGGCTGAAGCCGGTCCCACTAAAGCATCCCGTGCAGTCAGTGAAATCGAGTGTGGACTCCGCTGTGGGACCGGCTTTAGCAGGGAAGGCGTCATACCGCAAGCTTGATGGCGTTCAAATTACCCTCTTCCCGGCTGAAGCCGGTCCCACCAAAGCATACGGTGCAGTCAGTGAAATCGAGTGTGGACTCCACTGTGGGACCAGCTCCAGCCGGGAAGGCGTCAGGTGTCACACCGCAAGCTTGATGGCGTTCAAACTGGCCTCTTCCCGGCTGAAGCCGGTCCCACCAAAGCATCCCGTGCAGTCAGTGAAAAGGCTTACGCATCGTTGAAATCGGCGCCCGTAATCAGGTACTGGGTCGCGGTGGAGTGATAAAAGCAGTGACCGCTTGTTAACGCTTTTCCGCCGTCCACGGCAGCATGCGGCGCAGGGTGTTGTCGCGGACAAAATAATGATGAAAGAGCCCTGCTGCCGCGTGCACGCCGATCAGCCAGTAGCCCAGGTTGCCGGCCCACTCGTGCCAGCCTTTGATTTGTTTGGCCAGATCGGGGTCGACGGCCAGGGGTGACGGGAGGAAGAAGCCGAAGTACGGCATCGGCTTGCCACCCGCCGACAGCATCAGCCAGGCCAGCACCGGGGTCGCGATCATCAGTGCGTAGAGCAGCCCATGAACGAGGTGGGCCATCCCGAGCTGCCAGGTTCGAGGGGCCGGCGTGATCGACGGCGCCTTGTACATCAGTCTGCCCAGCAGACGCAGCCAGACCAGTGCAAATATCGACAGACCAAACATGCCGTGCAGCCCTAGCAACAGCGAGCGCAGTGTGCTGCCCCGGGGCGCGAAGCCCTTAAGCTCGATACAGGCGTAAACGCCGATGAACAGCGCCAGCATCAGCCAGTGCAGGGACATCGACAATCTGGCGTACCGGTGTGGGGTTGAAATCATGGTGGGGCGCTCGCTGAGTGGGGGGATGTTGCTCAATTGCCCCGCACCTTGAGGCCCCTGTCTTAAGGCAGTCTGAAGACGTCGCGCAGATCGCCAGGAAAACCGGGCGCGGCAAATTTCTCACCTTCAGACTTCGTTAAGAATCGACCCAGATACTCCACCCCATCACCACTGGGGAGGAGCCACACCCATGCAGGGTCTGGACTGGAATAACCGATTACCACCGAACTCAATGCCGTCCGGTGCGCTGCCTCTGGATTTCCTGCCTATGGGATTCGGCACTGCGCAATCACCGGCCCTCTCGCTCAATCGTGCGCTGTCTCAGGAGCCACTGCGCGACGCCTACGAGACGTTCATCCAGCAGCGCTTTCGCCAGGCGCACAACGCCGAGATCCGTAGCTTCATGCCGGAGTTGTTCGGACTCCACGACAACACCGGCACGCTGTGCGCCGTGGCCGGCGTGCGTGTCGCCACCTCCGGCGCACTGTTCCTGGAGAACTATCTGGATCAGCCTGTCGAGCAGATGATCGAAGCCAGCGCCGGCAGGCCCGTGGACCGTCAGGGCATCGTCGAAGTGGGCAACCTCGCCGCCAGCAACCTGGGCAGCGCGCGGCTGAGCATCATCACCGTGACCTGGCTGCTCGCCATGAGCGGCCTGGAATGGGTGGCGTTCACCGGCAACGCCGGGCTGGTGAACAGTTTCAATCGCCTCGGCCTGCGCCCCCTTACCCTTTGCGTTGCCGACCCTCTGCGCCTGGGCGAAGACCGGCACGCCTGGGGCAATTACTACGATTCCCAACCCAGCGTGCACGTCGGCGACATTCGCTCCGGGTTCCTGCACCTGAGCAGCAGCGGCGTGTTTGAACGCTTCGGGCTGGCCCTGACCCTGGAGGACAGCTGCCATGTCGCCTGAACTGACCGGCTTCCGCCAACGCATCGCTGATCTCGCCGCCGCGCAGCCCGATACGTGCGCACTGTGGGGCGATGACCTGAAATTGAGTTATGCCGAACTGGACGCAGAAATCAATCTGCGCCAGGAGAGGCTCAAGGACCTCGACGCCAGGGTCGTGGCCCTCGCCCTCGACAACGGTCCGGACCTGCTGATCTGGGACCTGGCGATCCTGTTCGCAGGCCTGGCCTGTGTGACGCTGCCACCGTTTTTCAGCGCCGCGCAGCGCCTTCATTGCCTGGAGCAGAGCCAGGCCGACGTGGTCATTGCCGATGACGACTACGCCAGTGAACTCGCCACCTCGGCGTTCCGTCATGACGGGGGGTTCTGGTTGCGCGTGAACCCTCAGCCGTCGCCCCTGCCCGTGGGCACGGCGAAGCTCACCTTTACCTCGGGCACGACCGGCACGCCCAAAGGCGTCTGTCTGGACGCTGCCAGCGTGTTGACGGTGGCCATGGAGGTGCAGCGCGCCAGCCAGTCCCGCCAGCCCGCCCACCACCTTTCACTGTTGCCTCTGGCGATTCTGCTGGAAAATGTCGGCTGCTATGCCGCGCTTTACGCCGGCGCGATGCTGAGCCTGCCAAGCCAGCGAACCCTGGGCATTCAAGGGGCCAGCGGCGTGGAGTTGCCGCATCTGCTGTCAACCTTGGCGGTGCGCCAGCCCCACAGCATGATCCTCGTCCCGCAGCTGTTGCTGCTGCTGGTCAGCGCTTGCGAAATGGGCGCTTTCAACCCGTCAGCGCTGCGTTTCATCGCGGTGGGCGGCGCCAAAGTCAGCCATGAACTGTTGCTGCGCGCCGAAACCCTTGGCATTCCGGTGTACGAAGGCTACGGCCTGTCCGAGTGCGCGTCGGTCGTCGCCCTCAACCGCCCCGACGCCAACCATCCCGGCAGCGTTGGCAAACCGCTGCCCCATGTGCAGATACGCCTGGCCGAGGACGGCGAAGTCCTGATTGGCGGGTCGCGGATGCTGGGCTATCTCGGCGACGCGGAACCCACACCGCAGTGGTGGCCGAGCGGTGATCTCGGCGCGTTTGACGCCAACGGCTACCTCTATCTTCACGGCCGCAAGAAGCATCAGTTCGTGACCAGTTACGGTCGCAACGTCAACCCTGAGTGGGTCGAGGCCGAACTGACCCAGCGCGGTCTGATCGCTCAGGCATTCGTCTACGGCGAAGCCCTGCCGCGCAACCATGCGCTGCTGTGGCCACTGCGCCCGGACGCCACCGACTCGCACCTGCACAGCGCTGTCGAGCAGGCCAATCAGGCGCTGCCGGACTACGCACGCGTCCACACCTGGACCCGTCTGGACCAGCCTTTTACCGCCGCCAACGGCATGGCCACCGCCAACGGCCGACCCCGGCGCGACGCCATCCTGGCGAATTACCGACATCTGTTCACTGAGCCCACGCGAGCAAAGGACCTTCAATCATGAGTTTTTTCGAAACCCTGCAAGACGCCACCCGCACCGAGCGCGAGACCTTGTTCAATCTGCCTGTTATCCATCAGGCGCTGCACGGTGAGGTCTCGCTGGAGAGCTATCGCGCCTTCCTGACTCAGGCGTATTACCACGTGCGCCATACCGTGCCGTTGATGATGGCCTGTGGCGCGCGGCTGCCTTCGCGGCTGGAATGGCTGCGTGGCGCGGTGTGCGAGTACATCGAAGACGAATACGGCCACGAGCAGTGGATCCTCAACGACGTGCGCGCCTGTGGCGGCGATGCCGATGCCGTGCGCGACGGTACGCCCGGCCTGCCCATCGAGCTCATGGTCGCCTACCTCTACGATCTCATCGCCCGGGGCAATCCGGTGGGACTGTTCGGCATGGTCAACGTGCTGGAAGGCACCAGCATCGCCCTGGCGACCCATGCCGCCGGCAGCATTCAGCAGCGCCTGGCACTCCCGGCCACTGCTTTCAGTTACCTGAGCTCCCATGGCAGCCTTGATGTCGGCCACATGGAGACCTATCGCAAGCTGATGGACCGTCTTGAAGATCCGGAGGATCAGGCGGCTGTGATCAAGGCCTCGAAAGTGGTCTACGGGTTGTATACCGACATGTTTCGTCAGTTGCCCCTCGCCCAGGCTGCACCGGTGAAGGAGCTCGACCATGCGTCTGTCTGAAGCGCGAGTGGTGCTGACCGGCGCCAGTGGCGGTATCGGCATGGCCATTGCCGAGGCGCTGTGCAGCCATGGCGCCGAAGTGCTCGCCGTCTGCCGCCATCAGGAGCCGCTGTTGCCGTTGCAACAGCAGTACCCGCATCTCTTGCACTGGGTAAAGGCCGATTTGACCACTGCCGAAGGTCGTCAGCATGTGCTGATGACGGCACAGGCGATGGAAGGGGTTAACCTGCTGATCAACGCCGCCGGCGTCAATCATTTCGCCATGCTGGAGCAACTGCCGGGGCACGAGATCGATTCGATGCTCGAGATCAACGTGAATGCGCCCATCCAGCTCACCGGCCTGCTGTTGCCGCTGCTGCGCCAGCCCGGCCGTGCCATGGTGGTGAACGTCGGTTCGACCTATGGTTCGATCGGCTATGCCGGCTACGCCACGTACTGCGCGAGCAAGTTTGCGCTGCGGGGGTTTTCCGAAGCGTTGCGCCGCGAGCTGGCGGATACGCGGATCGGCGTGCTGTATGTCGCCCCTCGTGCGACCCGCACCACAATGAACAGCCCCGCCGCGCGCGCCCTCAACTCTGCCCTGAAAACCGCCGAGGACGATCCGCAAACAGTCGCCGCCGCGGTTATCCGCGCCATTGTCGGCAATCAGCGCGAGCTTTATATGGGCTGGCCTGAACAGTTCTTCGTCCGCCTCAACAGTCTGCTGCCCGCCGTCGTGGACCGTGGACTGCGCAAACACCTGCCCCTCATTCGCCGCAGCAGCGCCACTCACGAAAAGAGCACCAAGCCATGAAACGTCTACTCGTCGTACTGCTCGCCACCCTCGCCTTGCCCGTGTGGGCTCTGGATGCACCGGATCAGCAACGCCTGACCGGGATTCAGCAGGAGTGGGCGCGAATTCAATATCAGTTGCCGGAAGATCAGCGCGTCGCGGCATTCGAACAGCTGGCCGCCAAGTCCTCCGCCTTCACGCAGAAGCGTCCCGCCGTCGCCGAGGCCTGGATATGGTCGGGCATCGTCACCAGCAGTTGGGCCGGCGCCCAGGGCGGGCTCGGTGCATTGAGCAAGGTGAAAACCGCGAAGGCCGATCTTGAAAAAGCCATGACGCTGGACCCCAATGCCTTGCAGGGCTCCGCCTACGCCAGCCTGGCTGCGCTGTACGACCGCGTGCCCGGGTGGCCGATCGGCTTCGGCGATCCGGATAAGGCCCAAGGTCTGCTGGAGCAGGCGTTGAAACTCAATCCCGACGGCATCGATCCGCTGTACTTCTGGGGCGATCATCTCTACCGCCAGGGCCACTATGCTCAGGCGAAGGCAGCGCTGGAAAAAGCCTTGCTCGCTGCGCCGCGGCCTGGTCGCGAAGTGGCAGACAGTGGACGCCGCAAAGATATCCAGCTATTGCTGGTGGACGTAAACAAAAAACTGAAATGACGGAGCATTCATGCGTTTGCTGTTGGTGGAAGACGATGTTGCCCTCGGTGAGGGCATTCATCAGGCGTTGACTCGCGAAGGCTACACGGTGGACTGGGTGAAAGATGGCGCCAGCGCCCTCCACGCGCTGTTGAGCGAAGTGTTCGATCTGGCCATTCTCGATCTCGGCTTGCCCAGGCTGGACGGCCTGGCGGTGTTGCGGCGCCTGCGTGAGAGTGGCTCGGCCTTGCCGGTGCTGATCCTGACGGCACGGGACGCCACCGAGGACCGCATCGCCGGCCTTGACGCGGGGGCCGACGATTACCTGATAAAGCCCTTCGACCTGTCCGAACTCAAGGCCCGCCTGCGGGCGTTGTTGCGGCGCAGTGCCGGGCGCGCGCGGGTCATGATCGAGCACGCGGGCATCCGCCTGGACCCGACCACCCAGCAAGTCACTTACAAAGATGAACCCGTCGCCCTCACCCCCAAGGAATACCAGCTGTTGTACGAACTGCTCTCGCCACCGGGCCGGGTGATGACCCGCGAACGCCTGATGCAGTTGTTGTACGGCTGGAACGAAGAAGCAGAGAGCAACACCCTCGAAGTGCACATCCATCACCTGCGCAAGAAGTTTTCCAGCGAGCTGATCCGCACGGTGCGCGGCGTCGGCTACCTGGTGGAGGATCGCCCGTGACGTCGATCCGCCGCCGCACCCTGACCCTGATCCTCGGACTGGTGTTGATCGGGCTGCTGATCCTGACGCTGGTCAACCTCCATGACAGCAACCACGAAATCGCCGAAGTCTATGACGCGCAACTCGCCACCAATGCCAGGTTGCTGCAGGGCGTCATGCGCATGCCCCTGGCGCGGCAAGAGCACGCGCAGCTGTACCAGGCGTTCAATCAGGCATTGGCTCAGGCCGAACCGCGAGTCGACGGCCACCCCTACGAGAGCAAAATCGCCTTTCAGGTCTGGGACCTTCAAGGCCGGCTGCTGGTGCATACCCCCAGCGCGCCGAGCCTGACCCGTGCACCTCAGTACACCGGCTTCAGCGACATCAATGACCTCGGCAAACATGAGTGGCGCACCTTTGTGCTCAGGGATGAGCAGCACGACTTGCTAATCTGGGTCGGCGAGCGCGACGACGTGCGCTCGGACCTGGTCAACCGCATCGTCCGTCACACCGTGATCCCCAACCTGATCGGCAGCCTGCTGCTGATGGGCGCGATCTGGCTGGCCATTGGCTGGGGACTCAAGCCGCTGGCCGATCTGGCCGCCACGCTGCGCGGTCGTCATCCGGGCTCCCTCGAACCCTTGCAACTGGCCCCGCTGCCCAGCGAGCTGGAGCCCATGCAAGCGGCCCTGAACAGACTGCTCGGACAGATTCAGGAGGTGCTGAGCCGTGAGCGGCGCTTCATCGCCGACGCCGCCCATGAAATGCGCACGCCCCTGGCGGTGCTGCGGGTGCATGCGCAAAACGTGCTGGAGGCGCACGACGAGGCGCAGCGCAACGAGTCCCTGAGTTACCTCATCGTCGGCGTTGACCGCACGACACGGCTGGTCAATCAGCTGCTGACCGTGGCAAGGATGGAACCCGGTGCAGGCCCCGTTGTGACCCGCAACGCCGATCTCGTTGCGGCCGTGCGCGACAGCCTGGTGCAAATGACGCCGTGGGTACTGAGCCGGGGGCTGGAATTGGTGTTCGACTGCGATGAGCCTTCCCTGACGGTACGAACCGACTTCGCCGCCATCGACATCGCCCTGCAAAACCTGGTGACCAATGCGGTCAACTTCTCGCCTTCAGGCGGTCAGGTGATGGTCACCCTGAGCTTGAGACACCCCTATTTCGAACTAAGCGTTGCCGACGAGGGGCCGGGCATCGACGAGGCCGAGCGGGAGCGCCTGTTCGAGCGCTTTTACAGCCGCGGCAACGATCAGGGCGTCGGGCTGGGCCTGACCATCGTGCAAACCATTGCACGGCGCCTGGGCGGGGAAATCATCATGGAGAACCGTCCCGGGAAAGGCCTGCGCGCGACGCTATGTGCGCCAGCGAACAGACAGCCCTGAGAAAGCGTACTCACACTGTCGTGGTCTGAACGCTTCGTTCACCAGGGCACATCAGTGCCGGCGCTCCGCTGCGCACACTGCCCAATACGGTGCGTTCGCCGGGGTGCAAGTCATTTCAGGGAAACTAATGACGAGCACATGGACACGCACCAAACAGGCGATCTCCCGGGTCAGGCTTACGGGTCGGGCCGGGCCCCATCCAAAGCTTGCGTTCGCCTACGAACGGCTGCTGCGCGCCGAACTCTTCAACGCCGACCAGATGGCCAGCCACGGAATTGACCTGGCCACCCGGCATCAGCTCGGTGCAGTGAACACGCGGGATTTCCTGCTGGGCAGGCTGGACGACAACGAAGCGTTGCTCAAACAAAGCTGCAGCGCGCTGACCGAAGCCCAGGCCTCCGACCGTCGCATCACTCCTGCCGCCGAGTGGCTACTCGATAATTTTTTCCTGATTGAAGATCATATCCGCACCGCAAGGTCCCACCTGCCCAAGGGTTACAGCCGTGAGTTGCCGCGCCTGAGCAACGGGCCCTCCAGCGGTTTGCCGAGGGTGTATGACATTGCCCTGGAGACGATTTCCCATGGCGATGGCCGGTTTGACGAACTGAGCCTCACGCGCTTCGTCGTCTCTTATCAGACGGTCATGCCGCTGGCGCTGGGCGAGTTGTGGGCCATCCCGATCATGCTGCGCCTGGCGTTGATCGAGAACCTGCGGCGTGTGGCCTCGCGGGTCATGGCCAACTGGGACGATCGCAACCTTGCCGATGACTGGGCAGAACGGCTCATCGAGGTGTCCGAGCATGACGTGAAAAGCGTGGTGTTGAGCGTCGCCGACATGGCGCATTCATCGCCGCCCACGACGGCTGCATTCGTCGCCGAATTCGCCCGCCGATTGCAGGGCCAAAGCGCTGCCCTGGCACTGCCGCTCAACTGGATCGAGCAGTTGCTCGCCGAAACCGGTTCGAGTATCGAGCGACAGGTGCAATTCGATGCGCAGCAGCAGTCTGCGGATCAGATGTCCATCAGCAACAGCATCGCCAGCCTGCGCCTGCTGTCAGCAACCCCCTGGCGTGAGTTCGTCGAGGGGATGAGCCATGTCGAGCAGACCCTTCAACAGGACCCCGCCGAGGTCTATCCGCGCATGGATTTCGCCACCCGCGACAGCTATCGCCATGTGATCGAACGGCTGGCCAGGCGCAGTCGACACACTGAAATGTTCGTCGCCCAGACCGTTGTGGCGCTGTCAGCGGAGCATCAGGACGCGGTAGCCGGAGGCGATCTCGCCCGCCATATCGGCTTTTTCCTGGTCGGCCCCGGTATCGGCGTTCTCGAGCAAAAACTCGGTGCCCATGTGCCCTTTCACGAACGCTGGAAACGCCTGCTGGAAAGCTCGCCGCTGACGTTCTACCTGGCACCTGCCGGTGCCCTGACGATTATTTTTGCGCTGCCGCTGCTGTCTTCGGCACACCGGGACGGCCTGCCCGATCTCGCGCTCATCGCACTGGCAGTGCCTTGTCTGGTCATGACCAGCCGCCTGGCCTTCAGTCTCATCAACTGGCTGGTCACCTTCAGCCTGACGCCCGCCATGCTGCCGAAGATGGACTACGCCAACGGTATTCCCGATGAGGCGCGCACGCTGGTGGCCATTCCGACCCTGATCGGCTCGCATTCGGACGTCGACGAGTTGGTGGAGGGCCTGGAAGTCAGGTTCCTGGCCAATCGCGACCGCAATCTTTTCTTCGCGCTGCTGACCGACTTTCTCGACGCTCATACCGAAGTGCAGGCAGCGGATGCAGACCTGCTCACCTATGCCGCAGAGGCGATCAACCGGCTCAACGGCAAGTACGCGGAGGAACTGCCCGCACGGTTTTTCCTGTTCCACCGGCCGCGCCGCTGGAGCCCGAGTGAACGGGCCTGGATGGGCCACGAACGCAAACGCGGCAAGCTGACCGACCTCAACGCCTGGCTGCGTGGCGAGGGCGACAATCGTTTTACCACCCTCGTGGGCGACACCTCTGTACTGAAGGCTGTGCGTTATGTGCTGACCCTTGATACGGACACGCTCTTGCCTGGCGAGGTGGCCCGCCAGTGCGTGGCCGCCATGATGCACCCGCTGAACCGCCCGGTTTTCGACGCGGACCGTGAGCGTGTCATTTCCGGGTATGCGTTGTTGCAACCCCAGGTCGGCATCAGCCTGACCAGCACCCCCCGCTCGATCTATTCGCGCCTGTTCGGCAGTGGCGGCGGCGTCGATCCTTACACCCGGGCGGTCTCGGACATTTACCAGGATTTGTTCAAACAGGGCTCTTTCATCGGCAAGGGCATCTACGATGTCGACGCCTTCACCTGCGCACTGGAGGGCCGTCTGCCGGACAACCAGGTCCTCAGTCACGATTTGATCGAGGGCTGTTACGCCCGGTCAGGCTTGCTCAGCGACGTGCAGTTGTACGAGCAATACCCGTCCCGCTACAGCGTGGACGTCAAACGACGCCATCGCTGGATTCGCGGCGACTGGCAGCTGATCCCCTGGATCCTGCCCTGGACCCTGAACACCCACGGCGAATGGGCACGCAACCGCCTTGATGTCATGGCCCGCTGGAAGATTCTCGACAACCTGCGCCGCAGTCTTGAGCCGGCGGCGGTGTTGCTGATGCTGGCCTGGGGCTGGTTCGCCAGCAGTGAACCGCTGGCCTGGACCTTGGCAGTGGTCGGCTTGCTGGTCATGCAACCGTTGCTCAGGACCCTGACCGACGGGCTGCAACCGCCGTTGAACGTGCCGTACCGGCAATACCTGGCCGCGCTGTGCAGGAGTCTGGGGCAAGACCTCGCGCAGATCGCTGCCAGCGTCGCATGGTTGCCGTTCGAGATGTATTACAGCGTGGGCGCCATCGCACGTTCGCTCTGGCGGATCCTGTTCAGCCGTCGCCTGTTATTGCAATGGCAACCCTCCCGGGAAGTGGAGCGCAACACGCAAAACCCGCTGCCGGGGCTCTACCGCGAGATGTGGATCGGGCCCCTGCTCGCGTTGTGCGGGTTGGCCGGGTTAATGAGTGACCCGGTGGCGCTGGTGATCGCCCTGCCGTTCCTGCTCGCCTGGGCTGCCGGCCCGTGGATCGCCTGGCGCCTGAGCGCGTTGCCGGAAAATGCCGTGTTCGAGCCTTCGGTGGAGGCATTGCGCTTCCTGCAAGTGCTCTCGCGGCGGACGTGGGCGTTTTTCGATGACTTCGTCGGGCCGCAGGATAACTGGCTGCCCCCTGACAATGTTCAGGAAGAGCCGAAATCGGTGATCGCCCACCGCACCTCGCCAACCAACATGGGCATGGCCTTGCTCGCGCACCTGGCAGCCCACGACTTCGGCTACCTCAGTACCGATCGACTGCTGCAGCGCTTGTCCGCATCGCTGGATACGATGGACAGCCTGGAGCGTTACCAGCAACATTTTTACAACTGGTATGACACCCAGACTCTCAAGCCCCTGCGCCCTCAATACATTTCCACCGTTGACAGCGGCAACCTGGCCGGGCACCTGCTGACCCTGCGCGCCGGCTTGATCCAGCTGCCTGACGTCGCGGCGTTCGATGCCGCCATGGTCAAAGGCCTGCGCATCGCGCTGGACACGCTGCTGGAAACGACGGACACCGCTGGCACGTTGACCGCGCTCTATCCCCTGCTCGAAGAGACAGCCGGAACCGATGAAACGGGTGCGCTGTTGACGGCGTTGCAGACCGTCCGTGCTCGGGTTGCGGCCATAACGGCGGGCGGCACCGAAGAAAACGCGTATTGGCAGACCGCGTTGCTTGCGCAGTGTGATGACTGGATCGCGGCCCTCGAACGCTACCGACTGCCGACGCCTTCGATCGGCCGACAACCCCGTCGCCGCACGCTGCGGGAGCTGTCCACGCTGGATGAAGCGGACTGGGCTTCGGCTGATCACCCGCGCATTGACGCGGTCCGCAGGGCTGCCCTCGGCGCCATCGCCCAACTGGATCGCCTGATCCTGCTGACAGGCAACCTCGCGCAGATGGACTTTTCCCTGCTCTACGACAACAAGCGCGACTTGTTCGTGATCGGCTACAACGCCGACGAGCGTCGTCTGGACACCGGCTATTACGACCTGCTGGCATCCGAAGTGCGCCTGACCAACTTTGTGATGATCGCTCAGGGGCAGATTCCCCAACGGGCGTGGTTCACCCTCGGCCGATTGCTCGGTGACTCCGCCGGCGTACCGACCTTGATGTCCTGGTCCGGCTCGATGTTCGAATACCTGATGCCCATGCTGGTCATGCCCAACTACGACGGCAGCCTGCTGGACCAGACCTGCCGAGCGGCGGTGGCCGTGCAGATTGAACAGGGAAAACGCCTGGGCATTCCGTGGGGAGTGTCGGAATCTGGCTATTACACGCTGGATGCGCATTTCAATTATCAGTACCGGGCGTTCGGCGTTCAGGCCTTGGGCCTCAAGCGCGGATTGGGCGACGACGTGGTTGTCGCGCCCTACGCCAGCGTACTGGCCTTGATGGTGGACGCCGACGCGGCGTGCAAAAACCTGCAGCGGCTTGCCCGGAAAGGCGCATCAGGACGCTACGGACTCTACGAAGCCGTCGATTACACCGAAGCCCGCCTGCCACGGGGCCAGCGTTACGCCTGGGTGCAGTCCTTTATGGCGCACCATCAGGGAATGAGTCTGCTGGCCTTGACCAGCCTTTTGCTCAACCAGCCGATGCAACGGCGGTTTGAGTCCGATCCTGCCCTGCAGTCGGCCCTCCTGCTGTTGCAAGAACGGGTGCCGAAAGTGGCTGCGCCTTACCTGCAAACCGCCCAGCAGCCCGCCGCGAGTGATACGGGCGCCGGCCAGGAAAATGACCTCAGAGTGTTTTCCAACCCGGGGCACAAGCGCCCGGCGGTGCAATTGCTGTCCAACGGCCGGTATCACGTCATGCTCAGCAGCGCCGGCGGTGGCTACAGCCGCCTCGACAACATGGCCGCCACCCGCTGGCAGGAAGACGCCACCCGGGACAACTGGGGCATGTTCTGTTACTTGAGAGACGTTGCCACAGGCGCCGTCTGGTCCAGCGCCTTTCAACCGACAATGCACAGGGCCGAGAGCCACGAGGCTATTTTCAGCGATGCCCGCGCCGAGTTTCGCACCCGGGAACGGGGCTTCGACACCCATATGGAAATCGTCGTTTCCCCTGAAGACAACATCGAACTGCGCCGCCTGCACGTGACCAACCGAGGGGACTCTGCGAAGACGCTGGAGATCACCACCTACGCGGAAGTGGTGCTGGCGTCGCCGGAAACGGACGCCATGCACCCGGCGTTCAGCAAGTTGTTCGTGCAGACCGAATTGCTGCTGCCCCTGCAAGCCATCGTCTGCAGCCGTCGCCCGCGCGCCAGCGATGAACACACGCCGTGGATGTGCCACCTGCTGGCGGCCCATGGGGTGGATATCCAGGCCATCTCCTACGAGACCGACCGCGCCCGCTTCATTGGCCGAGGCCGCAGCACACAGTCGCCTGCAGCGCTGGACCCGGACTGCGAGCAACTGTCCGGCAGCGCCGGCCCGGTCCTGGACCCGATTGTCGCCATCCGTTGCCGGATCACCCTGCAGCCCGGGCAGCAAGGCACCATCGACCTGGTCACGGGCGTGGCCAACAGCCGCGAAGACTGCCTCTCGCTGATCAACAAGTACCGGGATCGACATCTGGCGGACCGGGTCTTCGATTTGTCGTGGACCCACAGTCAGGTGCTGCTGCGTCAGCTCAACGTCTCGCCCGCCGATGCCCGCCTGTTTGAACAGATGGCCTCGTCACTGATCTACGCCAACGCCGCGTTGCGCCCTGACAGCACCGTGCTGGCGGCCAACCTTCGCAATCAGCAAGGGCTGTGGGGGCAATCGATTTCAGGCGACCTTCCCATCGTGCTGTTGCAGGTCAGAAGCCTCGAGAACATCGAGCTGGTGCAGAAGATGATTCAGGCCCACGCCTACTGGCGCCAGAAAGGCCTGCTGACGGACCTGCTCATCTGGAACGAAGACCAGGTGGGTTATCGCCAGCAACTGCAGGACGCGATCATGGGACTGGTCACTTCCGGCAGCGAAGCCACGCTGGTGGATCGGCCGGGGGGCATATTCGTGCGTATGGCGCAGCAGATGTCGAACGAGGATCGCACGCTGATTCTGTCGGCTGCACGGCTGGTGTTTTCTGAAGGGCTGGGGAACCTGGCCGAACAGGTTCACCGCCGCCGCGTAGTGCGCGTGCATGCGCCCTTTGTGGCCACCCGCGCTCACGTGGCAGCGCCCTCGCAGCCGGCCCTGGCCGCTTTGCCCGTGTCGCTGTCATTGAGCAATGACTACGGTGGGTTCAGTCAGGATGGCCGTGAGTACATCATCAACGCGCCGGCCTCCCATCCCACCCCCGCCCCTTGGGGCAACGTGATTGCCAATGCCCAGATGGGCACGGTGGTTTCGGAGTCCGGCAGTGCCTACACCTGGGCCGAAAATGCCCACGAATACCGCCTGACGCCCTGGCACAACGACCCGGTGAGCGACCCCGTCAGCGAGGTCATTTACCTGCGCGACGAAGACACCGGCCACTTCTGGTCGGCCACCCCGAGACCCGCCTCGGGCGCTGGCGCTTACCGAACGCGCCACGGGTTTGGTTACACCGTGTTCGAGCACGAGGAAGACGGCATCCTGAGCGAGCTCTGGGTTTATGTGGCGCTGGATGCGCCGATCAAGTTCTCCAGGCTGGTGCTGCGCAATGTGTCGGGGCGTGAGCGCAGCCTGACGGTGACGGGCTATGTGGAGTGGGTGCTGGGCGATCTGCGCAGCAAATCAGCCATGCACGTGGTCACCCATTCGGATCCTGCCAGCGGCGCCCTGTTCGCGCGCAACGCTTGGTCGGTGGAATTCAGCGAGCGTGTGGCTTTTTTCGATACCGACACCGTCGATCACAGTGTGACGGCGGACCGGACCGAGTTCATCGGACGCTGCGGCAGCCTGCAGTCTCCCGCCGCGATGCGGCATAAAGGGCTGTCCGGAAAAACCGGTGGCGGTCTGGACCCGTGTGCCGCGATACAGGTGACGGTGGCGCTCGCACACGGCCAAGGCACGGAAGTCATTTTGCGCCTGGGTGCGGAGAAAGACGCCCAGGCGGCCACCCAGTTGGCGCAACGCTACAAAGGCGTGCAGGTGGCGGCGGCGGAGTTGCAGAAAGTAAAGGACCACTGGCGTTCGGTGCTTTCCGTGGTTCAGGTGAAGACACCCGTGCCGGCCCTGGACGTGATGCTCAATGGCTGGTTGATGTACCAGGTCATTGCCTGCCGGTTCCTTGCCCGCAGTGGCTATTACCAGTCGGGCGGCGCCATCGGCTTTCGCGATCAGTTGCAAGACAGCATGGCGATGATTCATGCCGATCCGGCGGCGGCGCGGGCGCACCTGTTGCTGTGCGCGAATCATCAATACGCAGAGGGCGATGTTCAGCACTGGTGGCACCCTCCCCTCAATCGAGGCGTACGCACGGCCTGCTCCGACGACTTTCTGTGGCTCGTCGCCGCCACCAGCCGCTACGTCGAGGTCACCGGTGATCTGTCCGTGCTGGACGAATCCGCCGGCTACCTTGAAGGGCGCGCGCTGGGTCCGGGAGAAGAATCCTATTACGACCTGCCTGGTCTGTCGCCGCTGCACGAGCCGCTCTATCGGCACTGTGTCCGCGCCATCGAGCACAGCCTGAGCCGCGGTGAACACGGTCTGCCGCTGATGGGCAGTGGCGACTGGAACGACGGCATGAATCGCGTGGGCTATCTCGGCAAGGGTGAAAGCGTCTGGCTGGGCTTTTTCGGGTGTCAGGTGCTTGAGCGCTTCGCGCGGGTCGCCGAACGCCATGGCGACAGTGAATTCGCTGCACATTGCGATGCGCAGGCGAAACAGCTGCGTGACAACCTGGAAGCCTCTGCCTGGGACGGCGCCTGGTATCGCCGCGGCTGGTTTGACGACGGGCAGCCTCTGGGCTCATCAGTCAACGATGAGTGTCGGCTGGATTCCATCGCCCAGAGCTGGTCGGTGCTGTCCGGCGCCGGAGCGCCGGCCCGCCAGCATCGGGCGATGCAGGCGGTGGATCAGTACCTGGTCAAACCGGACATCCGCGCCGTCCTGCTGCTTGATCCGCCGTTCGACAAAGGCCTGCAGGACCCGGGCTACATCAAGGGCTATGTGCCGGGCGTACGCGAAAACGGTGGGCAATACACCCACGCAGCGGTCTGGGCAGCGATGGCCTTCGCGCAGCTGGGCGACACGGCGAAAGCCTGGGAGCTGCTGCACATGATCAACCCGGCCGACCCCCTCAACAGCCCCAGGATCGACACCTATAAAGTCGAACCCTACGTGATGGCGGCCGATGTCTACGGCATTGCACCCCATGCCGGTCGGGGCGGCTGGACGTGGTACACCGGCTCCGCTGGCTGGATGTACCGGTTGGGCGTCGAGTCACTGCTGGGGCTTCAACGCATCGGCAACCGGCTGCAGTTGAACCCGTTGATTCCGGAAGACTGGCCCGGGTTTACCTTGAGTTATCGCTTTGCAGGCACTCAGTACCACTTCGAGGTGGTCCGCCGCGACACCAGCGACACCTCGATGACGGTGGATGGCACTCAGGTCGAAGGCAATGCCCTGGTGCTGGTGGACGATGGCCTGGAGCGCCGGGTGCGCATTGAGTGCGGCGGTTCGCAGCCCGCAGCATCCGAACCGCTCGATTTCGCAAAAGCGGCCGATGATTGACCTCCAGCGCCGGCGCTGCGCTGGAGTACCCTCTGTTCGTCGTCCTTACTACTGGAGTTCCACCATGTGCACCGCGCCGCAGCCCGTCGATAACCACCTGCTCGCTGCGCTGGCGGATGCAGAACTCTTGCGCCTGGCGCCGCACATGGAGTGGGTGGACCTGGTATTGGGGGAAGTGCTGTATGAACCCGGGGATACCTTGCGCCAGGTGTACTTTCCCACCGACTCGATCGTTTCCCTGCTGCAAGTCACCGAAAGCGGCGCCTCGGCAGAGATCGCCGTGGTCGGCAACGAAGGGCTTGTCGGGATCGCGGTGTTCATGGGTGGCGAGAGCACGTCCAGCCGCGCAGTCGTGCAGAGTGCCGGGGGCGCCTTCCGTCTGGCCGGGCCTAAACTCAAGGAGGAGTTCGATCGTCACGGCGACCTGTTGCTGCTCATGCTGCGCTACACCCAGGCCTTGATTGCGCAAATGTCGCAGACCGGCCTGTGCAATCGTCACCATTCGATCGACCAGCAGTTGTGCCGGTGGTTGCTGTTGTCACTGGATCGACTGCAAGGCAATCAGCTGACCATGACCCAGGAGTTGATGGCCAACATGCTGGGCGTTCGCAGAGAAGGCGTTACCGAGGCGGCGGGCAAGCTGCAGCGCCAGGGCGTGATCGAATACACCCGTGGCCAGATCAAGGTCCTCGACCGACCGCGGCTGGAACGGTTGAGCTGCGAATGTTACTCGGTGGTAAAGGCCGAGTCCGACCGCTTGCTGAGCTATGCCCGCCGACGGGAGTGATATCCGTTGCTGCTGCGGCGCCGAGCAGGGGACTGTTCTGAGCGCCGGGCGACGCATCGCTGTCACCGTGCGCTGACGAACAGACGCGACGTGCAGCACCGCGCAGAGTGTCCGTGGCCCTATCGAGCGGCTGGCTTGCACCCTTCCCCTGTGCCGAACACTCGAACGGCACAACAAAGGACACCCTTATGTTACGTAGCATGCGAGACCTTGAAGGTTTCACCCTCGTCGCGATCGACGGTGACATCGGTGACGTCAGCGACTTCTATTTCGACAACGAAGCCTGGGTGATCAGGTACCTGGTGGTCGAGACCGGGTCCTGGCTATTGGGCGGCCAGGTGCTGATTTCACCGTTTTCCATCGGACTGCCTGATTGGGCATCACGCCGGTTGCCCATTAACGTTGAAAAGCAGGAGGTCACGGACATTCTTGAATCCGAACATAATCGGCGTGCCATCGCAGCCGCTGAACATCGGCCGGCGGTCGAGAGTTGGGCCATCGCGGCCCCGACCCAAGAGCCAACCGACGATCAAAGCCTGCGCAGTTGCCGGGCCCTGATCGGCTGTCACATCAAAGCCACAGACGGTGACATCGGCCATGTCGATGACGTGCTGATCAACGAAGACACCTGGGCGATTCAGTACCTGGTGGTCAACACCAGCCATTGGTGGCATGGACACAAGGTGCTGATCGCGCCAGAGTGGATCGCCGAGGTGTCGTGGCCGGACAGGATCGTCGCGGTGGACCTCGAACAGGCCGCCGTCAGGAAATCCCCTCATTACGAATCCACCCAGCAGTTGAATCGCGAGCGCGAAGAGGCGCTGTATGAGCACTATGGGCGGGTTGCGTACTGGCGAATCGACGCGGTCATTGCACAGGTCGGATGACAACGACCCCAGGAAAACCAACAGCCACGGGAACGTTTGATGGCGATCAGATACATCCGCAGCCTGACCGGCAGAAGACGCACCCCGGACGCCAACCGGCAGTTGGGACTTGCCCTGGCGTTTGTGGCCGGCGCCATCAACGCCGGGGGCTTCCTGGCGGTTCAGCAGTACACGTCGCACATGACCGGCATCGTCTCTTCAATGGCCGACAACGCAGTGCTGGGTGCATACGACCTGCTGCTGCGCGGGGCCAGCGCCCTGCTGTCTTTCATGGCAGGCGCCGCCTGTTCGGCCATCATGGTCAACTACTCCCGCCGCAGACGCCTGCACAGCGCCTTCGCCCTGCCTCTGTTGTTCGAGGCGTTTTTGCTCCTGTGCTTCGGTTTTCTGGGTCCCAGGCTGGCGGCAGTGGACGGACTGATCGTCTCCCTCACCGTCATGCTGCTGTGCTTCATCATGGGCCTGCAAAATGCCTTGATCACCAAGGTGTCCAAGGCCGAAATCAGAACGACCCACGTCACGGGCATCATCACTGATATCGGTATTGAACTCGGCAAGCTCTTCTATTGGAACGGCCCCACACCGCCCGGGCAACCACGCGTGCTGGCGAATCGGGGGCGCCTGAAACTATTGACCGCGCTGGCCTTGAGCTTTTTCGCCGGCGGTGTAGTGGGTGCGTACGGCTTTAAGCACGTGGGGTACAGCGCTACCGTGCCCCTCTCCCTGGTGCTTGGCGTGCTGGCGGTCGTGCCTGCGCTGGACGATGTGCGCCGCTATGTCCGCCGCTATGTCCGCCGTGCAGGGCGCGGGTGACTTGTCGACAGAGGTGTTCGGAGAGCATCGACATGCCACGCGAAGCACCCGAACGGTTTCCAACAGCTTCTACAAGCGAGTACGCACGTCGTCCTGATCAAATAAAACAGTGCCAGCCCCGCCGAACCTACAGCGAGCTCACCTCCGGATTCAACCGCTCAAGCACCTGCCTGCTATTGCCGCCGCCGAACAGACTCATCAGGTCCATGACCCGGACCGGGTCTTTGGGGTCGACGCTCAGCTGGATGCCGTCGTTTTTGCCTTTGAACAGTTTAACCATCAGTTCGCAGCCATCACTGAGCATCGGGGCTTTTACCCGCATCCCGCTTTCACAGTTTTTCTGCCAGCTATCCAGGCTTTTCTCGAACCAGGCCCGGCGCTGTTTGTCCGCGCTGCCGGCAGTCGGGTCCAAAGGCGTGGCGTAGCGTTGTTCGAGCAATGCGCTACGTTTGACCATGCCCTTGTCCTTGAAACTGACGTTCAATTCGCTCAATTCAGCTCGGGCGAATGCGGCTTGCATGCCTTGTGCTGCACCGCCGAGCAACCCATAGACAGCCATTTCACCACCGCGCTGCAAGTCGGTGATCGTGCGGTGAAGGTCCTTGACGTTATCCATGCGATAGCTGGCGCTGAAGGTGAACAGGTCTGGCATGTCCACAAGGGTTTCACCCGTGGCAAGGGTGGCATCGTCATCCAGGTCCAGGAACAGCATGAGGTCGAACGGTTTGAGCTCGTTGCGGCCGCTGCTCAATAACGGGCCAAAATTATTCATGCCCCTTGAACCACCGCCCATCCCTATCAGTCCGGCCATTCCGCCCAGGTCCTGCAAGCTTTGCAAAGAGCTGTTGGAAGCCTGTATGCCGCTGGCTTCGATGCGCACACGACTGCGGCTGTCATTGTTGATCATGTCGGTCACGATGACTTTATCGGCACGCAGACCGCCCGCCTTGCCCTCACCAAACTCGACACCCTTGATCACGACCTTGCCACCAAAGGGTGAGGAACTTACGGACGCCCAGCTGACGGTGCCATTGAGATGGTTGTCATACACGAAGTCATCCAGACGCTTCTGTGCCTGTTTGCTGGCATAGGCGCACAAGCCAAAGTAGCCCGCGGCGAGTATCGCCACAGCCGCAGCGGGGATAAGCAGTTTCTTCTGGATCATTGCACTTCCCCCTGAATGTTCCGGTCAGGCCAGGCCTGCTTGAATACCTGGCGCGCCGCGTCGGGCGTCCAGCTGTCGTCACCCAATTGCATGCGCATTATTTTCAGTGGATCACGCAAATCTGTGCAGCCGTCTTCGGTGCAGGCCTGGAGGTACGTGACTGCCACGAGTGTCAACGGCAGGTCTTCGCTGTCTCGCTTGACCGGGTCCACAGTGACCTCGCCTTTGGCCAGGAACCAGCCTTTCTCAGGCTTCAGGTTGGGGCCAACAATATTCAGTTGGGATTCGTAGGGATAATCGGTTTCCCAGCGCTCATCCGTCTTGCCGACTATGTGCACGATCTGGCTGTAAGCGGCTTTGCCGCCGGCCACCAGCCGCGCATAGCTTCCCCCGGAAGTGGGCGCGTAGCTGACGTCGGACAGCAGTCGAGAGCGGATGTGGTTAGCGTCGTTGCTCTCGCTCTTCAACTGGGCAAATTGTTGAAGCTGGGTCTGGGCCTGATAGCCGGCCTGCTCAAGTTTTCTCTGTTCTTCGTACTGGCGCTGACGGTCGGCCACGCGTTTTTCTTCGGCAGCCTGCGCTTCATGCCTGAACAGGTAGTTGTTGGCGTTTTGTGGGTTGAATTGCCAGCTTTTGGTGTTCCAGTTGCGGCTTATGTTGATCTCATAGAACCAGCTGTCGCGGTCATTCTTCAACAGGCCTTGGGGTACATCCCGAACGCCGATGAAGCTGACGTTCTGGGTTTTTGGCTGGATCTGGTCCAGGGCGCCCAAGGCGGTGAATACAGTGGTTTTAATGGTTTCAAGCTGGCGAAAAAGCTCCTGGTTTTCGGTCAGAGCCACTAACGCCGGGCTGCGAGTATCCCAATAGCCACTCCAGCTGTAAGACGCTCGCAGCAAGTAATGTATGCCGCTGGCCGGGTCGCTGGTGAGCAGCATCAGGGCGTTTTTCTGGTTATCAAATCCTACGATGGGGAGTTGCGGCGCTTGTTTGTTGAACGGGATGCCTTGATGAAAACTGCCCTCATATTCTTTCAGCTTCACGCCGTCTGCCCGCAGCAACACCACTCCCCCCTCACCGGCAGCGTAGCCGTCGGAACCGCAGGTTACACCGGTGGATTTTGCACTCACGAAGCGAGTGTCACCGTCCGGCTTGTAGGTGGTACGAAACAGGCAACCGTTCTGGTCCTTGAGCTCGAAGAAAAAGGACGCGGCCTTGATCGCATCGGCCTCGCTCGGCGGTGTCCAGCCAGATACCGCAAAAGCCGGCGACACGGCAGTGATCGTTTTGGGCGCAGGGGACTGCGCAACGGGCGCCGACTCAGGCGGTTGTGGAACTGCAGCAACGGGTGCAGGAGCAGGTGGCGGGAGTGGGTCTGCAGCCACAGTGGGTGCAGGAGCAGGCGGTGGTACGGGATCTGCAGCCATAGCGGGGACAGGAACAGCAGCAGGCGGCGGGGCTGGATCCGCCGCCGGTGCAGGAACAGGCGGCACAGGTGCCGGCCTTGGCTCGGAGACAGGCGCAGCGGCAACCTCGGCTACCGGCCCGGCCGGCACGTCAGCCACGACAACATGGCTGGACCATTCCTCCGCCTTGGCAGCCACCCCATTGGCAGCCGGCTGGCCTTGTGCGTTGTAGCTTTTCCAGGTCACGGTCGCAGCACTCGGGCACTGGCTGACAAGCAGACCGCCGAGTTTGGGCAGCAGGCGCGCCACTGCCTCGTTGTCCGGTTTGCCTGCGAAGGCAAAACGCAGCGCCAAGGGATTTGTGCACCACGGCTGATTGTTGGCATGGTCCACGAATACCTCGACGTTCTCGCCCTTGGAAAAGGCCAGCCGGTAGGCAGCAGCATGGGCATTCGGACACACGGCAAGGGCCAATAGGGTCAGTGGCAACAGTTTGCTTACGCTTTTCATCAAATCAGTTCCCAAGCGCCGTCACCCGCCTGGCAGGCCTTGACGGTTTGCTTCTCGGCCTGACTGTCCTTGGCTTTCACGTCGTAGGTGATGGTGCGACAGGTGGTTTGCGCGGTCAGTTTGTCTTCCACCGGTTTGGCATCGATGGCGTCAAGGTCGACGCCTTGTTTCGCCGCGCTGGCAGTGTCGAGGTTGTCCAGGTCAGTGGCGCTGTCGCCGGAGCCTTGGGTGGCAGCACTGCTGGCAACCGACATGGGCTTGGGCGCAACGGCTTCCACCAGTGGGGCATACACGTAGCCAACGGTCACGCCACGGCGGCCAACCATGATCCAGTCATTGTGGGTGCGGCCCATGGCGGTGAACGTCGAACTCGGCGGTAACCCACCCACTTTTTCGGCGCTGCTGTCCGGGGCGCTACGCAAGTTGGCCGACTTGATGGTGCGGTAGGGTTTATTGATCACGGTCATGTCGGTGACCGGCTGGATCTTCGGCAGGCGTTTTACCGCGACCTGCCGCGACTGCGTTTCGGTACTGACCGGGGTGATCTGCGCGCTGCTGCCGCTGTGGTTGGACTGCCAGGTAGCGGCCTGGCCGTCCTGGTTTCTATTGAGTACTTGCTGGGTTTGTGCAGCGAGGGCAAGACGGTCGGTTTCATCCATCTTCGCGCCGATGGTTTTGCCTAATAAGGCGCCGGCCAGGCCACCGATCAACATCGCTGCGGTTCGCCCCCCTCCCGCGCCGATGCGGCTACCAATCAGTACGCCAGCGGCGCCGCCGAGTACGGTGCCAATGTTTTCCTTGTTAGCCCAGTCGGTACCCGACGTGGCGCAACCGGATGAAAAACCAATGCTCAAAACGAGCAACGCGGCAGTGGTCTTTTTTGCCAAACCCATCGCACAGTCCTCTGGAGTTAAGGAGAGATATGCAGGAATGAGTCAGCACGATGTAATCGTTGGTCGGCCTTCATCCCTGAAGAAGTGCGCGGATTACACACAAATTTGAAAAGAGTCACAACCGTTTTTATGGCTGACAGGCGGTTCTGGGGAATAACGGTGGCCTGCAGCTGGAGCAGGAGCCTTTACAACTGCATCAACCAACCGTTGCCCGTTGCCAGGCAACCCTTGCATAGGTATAGGGGGTACACCTATGCTGCGCTTCGTCTAGCCAGGGGCATATCCGATGGGCCATATCGCAGCAAACAAAAACGATCTTCTCAAGCGGGTCAAACGCATCGCCGGACAACTCCAGGCCGTCGAACGTGCATTGGAGTCGGACCTCGACTGCGCCAAAACGCTGCACCTTGTTGCCGCCACCCGCGGGGCCCTCAACGGCTTGATGGAGGAAATCATTGAAGACCATGCGCGCGCGCATGTTGCGGATCCTGGTCTCAGCGAAGATGAGCGCAGAAAAGGTGTCGAAGAGCTTCTTGAAGCCATTCGTCGTTATTCCAAGTGAACACATCCAGGCACTCGCTGATGAAAAGCACCCACGTTAACTACCTGCACGATCACGTGTTCCTTGGCTCGGCGCACGATGAGAATGCCAGGCGTACGCTTTGGGTAGTGGCTCTGACGGTGGTCATGATGGTGGCTGAAATCACCGCCGGGTATCTCACGGGCTCGATGGCGTTACTGGCCGATGGTTTTCACATGGCCACCCATGCCGGCGCATTGGGCATCGCGGCGGCGGCCTATGGATACGCCAAACGCAACGCATCCAGTCAGCGCTACAGTTTTGGAACAGGAAAGGTAGGAGATCTGGGCGGATTCGCGTCGGCGCTGATTCTCGGTATGGTTTCCCTGGGGATCGGCGTTGAGTCGGTGATGCGTCTCTTGCAGCCAACCGACGTTCAGTTCGGCACCGCTACGCTCATCGCGATTGCCGGGTTGATTGTCAACATCGTCAGCGCCCTTTTGCTGGGCCATGGGCACAGTCATGGACACGATCATGACCACGACCAGGAGGGTCATGGGCATCACCATGCCCACCATGGCAACGGCAACAACTTAAGATCGGCCTATGTCCACGTCATCGCAGATGCGCTGACTTCGGTGCTGGCCATCGCTGCACTGCTCGCCGGTCGCTATCTGGGCTGGGTGTGGCTGGATCCGGCCATGGGCATCGTCGGCGCCCTCGTTATCGCGCGGTGGGCATGGACCTTGATGGGCGTCACCGCAGGTGTATTGCTCGATCAGACTGACGCACATGTCGCCGAGGAAATCCGCCAGTTGGTTGAAGAACCGGGAGACGCCACCATCACCGACCTGCACGTCTGGCGGGTTGGACCCCAGGCCCATGCGGCCATCGTCAGCGTGCTTGGAGCAGACACTGCGAACGCCGACAGCATTCGTGAACGTCTGCAGCCGGTCCATGAAGTCAGGCATCTGACGGTCGAATTTCGGCCGGCCTGATGTAATGCCCCTGCCCCTACTCCAAAGGAAATTGCGATGCCACCCGGCAAACGTGAACTGGCGCGAATCGAACGCCGGTTAATAGCCGCGCTGACCGAAGCGTGCGAAACAGCGAAAGGTGAAATCAAAGGCTTCACCTGGCTGACCCACATGGCTGACCTCGACGCGTTGGCTGAAACCCTGAAGGTGGTCTGGGTGTTCGAAACCCTGGCGGACAGAACGCTCGCTCAAGTTGAAGCGAAGGCGCGCATTTTCGAGCTGACGGCCACCGCGTTGAATGACGCCGGCATCGACCTGAAACTCTCCGATCGCAGTGTCCGCCTCGACTCTGAGGAGGAATGCCAGCGCACTCACAGTGGCAACTGGCAACAGCGACTGGTTAAGGGGGGCTGACGATGGCCAAAGAAATCGAAAACCCCTGCATCTCTGTGTGCTACCTCAGGGGTGATCTGTGTGTGAGTTGTGGCCGGACCAAGGACGACATCAGAAAGTGGAAACGCATGAAGCGGCCTGAAAAAATGGCGGCGGTGCAAAGGGCGAGTGTGCGTTTGAAGGCGCTGAAACAGGCAACGCCCTTAGTCACACAACAAACCGGCTTACCAACTGGTTCAGGTTAACCGCCAGTTTTGACATTTCACCGCAAGCACTCGCCGTCTGGCTGGCGCCCGCCGCGCTCTGCGTTGCCAGCTCGCGAATACTGACCAGATTGCGATCAACCTCGCGCGCAACATGCGACTGCTCCTCAGAGGCGGTGGCGATCAAGAGGTTACGCTCATTGATCTGAACAATAGCCGTTGAAATTTGATCCAGCGACGTACTTGCTTCCTGGGCGACGCCTAAAGATTCGTTTGCCAGGTCTCTGCTCGTGTTCATCGCCTTCACGGCCAGATCAGAATCGCTCTGGATGGCAGCGATCATCTGCTCGATTTCCTGGGTCGACGCCTGGGTACGATGGGCCAACGCTCTCACTTCGTCGGCAACGACCGCAAACCCGCGACCTTGCTCGCCTGCGCGTGCGGCTTCGATAGCGGCGTTCAACGCCAGCAGGTTGGTCTGTTCTGCAATCGCCCGAATCACCTCGACAACTTTACTGATGCTCTGGGCACGATCTGACAACCCTTGAATCTGTTCGCTGGTGTTTTCAACGTTACCATTCAGCTTTTGAATGGACTTCAATGTCTGAGCCACTCGCGCCAAACCTACCTCGGTATAGCCCTGGGTACGTTTTGATTCTTCGGAAGCTGACTCCGCATTACGCGCGACCTCATCAACGGCCGCGCTCATTTCCGTGACCGCTGTGGCAGCCTGGTTGACCTCGTCATTCTGGGCGACCAGTCCCCGACTTGACTCCTCAGTGACCACCGTCATCTCTTCGGACGCCGAAGCCAGCTGGGTGGAGGAATCGGATATCTGCATGATGGTGGCGCGAAGGTTGGTCTGCATCTGCGCCAGCGCTTTCAACAGTCGTCCGGCTTCATCGGTGCCGCTGACCAACACTTCCCTGGACAGGTCACTGGCGGCAATACGCTCAGCGACAGACAGCGCATCATTGATCGGGTTGGTAATGCTTTTCGTCAGCAGTAATGCCAGGCCAATCGTGAGGATGATGACAGCTGTTATAAGGCCGACAACTAGCCAGAGACCGCTGTCATAGAGTCCGGTCGCGGTTTGCCCGGCTTGCGCAGCGCCTTCGTCATTGAAGGTGGTCAAGTCTTTGATCTGGGTTTCCATCGTGTTCGTCAGCGGGCGGATGCCAGTACTTACAAGGTTAACGGCTGCCGCTATATCGCCCTTTCTCATTAACGGCGCAAGAATATCCAGTTGTTTGGCATATGCATCGGCGCTGTTTTTTACCGGGGTATAAAATGAACGCTCTTTATCACTGGCGATGAGTGGCTCATAACCCGCGACCGCGTCGACGAAGGCCTTGCGATAACCCGCGAAACTCTCAATGTTCTTCTCGATGGACTGAGGGTCTGCAAGGCCTCGCTGGGTTTCGAGCCTCAGGCGAAGCGCGGCATTGTTCATCAAAGCCGTTTGTCGAATGCTGGCCATCCAGTTAAGTTCGACGTCTTTCTCGGAGTCTCTCAGCTTGCCCATTTGCAGGACGGCGAATACACCCAGCACACACACCAAGACAATGATCAAGGCGAAAAACAGGGCCGCTCGTGGAGCGAGGTTGAGGTTTCTAAGTCGCATGCGTGATTCCTGTTTTCAATAGTATTTATGTGCTTAAAACACTATCGACTCAGGGTTGAAAACTTTAAGCATCCCGTCGGGAAGCGATCAAGTTGACAGGAAAGCTGTCATTGACTGGCAGTTGCCCCTCGACACGGTTGCGACCTTTGGTTTTAGCGCGATACAGAAGTCGGTCTGCCTCCTCCAGGGCGGCTTTATAACCCTCTTTTCCAAGCGTGTTGATCGCCACGACACCGGAGCTGATGGTGACGTTGCCCAGCGGGCTGGTGGCGTGGGCTATGCCCGCGTTTTCAATGGCCGATCTGACCTTTTCGGCAATGATTAGCGCACCCGCTAAATGTGTTTCAGGCAGCAGGATCACAAACTCTTCACCGCCATACCGTGCCGCCAAATCGCCGGGCCTGTTGATACAGGCCCCGATAATGCCTGCAACCTCGCTCAGGCAGTCGTCCCCCTGAATATGGCCGTAGCGGTCGTTGTATTGTTTGAACCAGTCGATATCCAACAAAATAATGGCGATGAATGAGTTATTGCGATTGGCACGGCCCCATTCCCGTTGCAGGGTCGCGTCGAAACAGCGGCGATTGGCCAGATGCGTCAGGCTGTCGGTCTGGGCAATGACCTCCAGTTCGGTTCTGGCGGTGTTCAGGTCGTTTTCCGCCGTGATGAGGTGCTGGATTTGCCGGTACAACAGGAAGCCAAGCAAAACCAGCGCGAAGATGATCAGAGCGATCGCGGCCATCGAGCGGTACGCATAGTCCCACCAAGGCGCGAACACATGCTCGCATGACACGCCAGCGGCGGCGACGATGGGTAACCCGGCCACACGCCGGTAGGCATAGATCCTTTCCACTCCATCCACGACGGACTTGATCAAAGCGTTACCGCTGTCGCTGTAAGGCAGATACAGGGTGAAAAGATCACCTTTGGCCACATTGGTCGTCATCAGCGCGGTCAGCGTCGGTCGTCGAGCCAGCAGGTCGCCATTGCTCAGGGCAAGGAAAATAACGCCCTTTTCGTCCACGTCCATACGCTTGAAAAATGCCTGGAAATAGGCAACCGGCACCGTCGCCAACGCCACACCTGCAAATGTACCGTCGGCGGCATTGATGCGACGGCTGATAGGGATGACCATGTCCCCCGTGCTGCGACTCTCGACAATGGAGCCAATGCGGATGGACGCATCGGGATTGTCGCGGTGATAGGTGAAGTAGGCGCGGTCGCCGTTGTTCAGCGGTGTGCCCTGGGACAAGGAATTGGCGACCCAGTTGCCTTGCGCGTCGTAGATGAACAGCCCCTGGATGCCATCCACGTTCACCACAGCCCGAGCCATCAGCTTTTCGAGTCGAACTTGCTGATCACCATCAACGCCATCGTGCTCTACGCGCTCGACCAGATCGCGCAGCGTGTTGTCTGCTTGTCGTATTGTGTCTTGAGCGAGCTGTTCGGCAGCAAGGACGATATTGGAAACTGAAATTTTGGCAGTAGCGATGCGTTCATTGCGCGACTGATTGATTTGCCAGGCGGTAGCCAGAATCAACGACAGACACACTAAAGCAATGAAACCAATCAGTGCTTTGGTCAGCATTGAAGGGGCAAGCCTGGTCGAGGTTAGGTACAGCGGCTTCATGGGCGCGTCATCAAATTGGCTTGTGCACGCTCTATGCAGCTATCGTACCGTTACGAGCGACTCCGAGTGGATATCCAGAAACGTACTCGCCAGCGCACTGGATTGTTGGTTTTGCTAAGCCAGCTCACTGTCTTTGATGTTTGCGATAGGCCCTAGCAGTGAGAAGTCAAACTCCTTCAAAGGCTGATTCATCATCAGACGGGTCGGGTAATCAGGATTAGCCAGCGCTCCTTTACCCAGCGCAACGATGTCAGCGCCATCAATGAGAACTTGCTCGGCATGCTGAGGGTTCTCCAGCCCGCCATTGGCGACGATGGCGACCCCTGGAGCATAACGACGAGCCAGGCTGACGAGGCTGGGGCCGCTCTCGCGGAAGGCAGGCTCCCACGCTTTGTGTTCTGTGACATGAATGTACTGGATACCTGCGTCTTCCAGAGATCCAAAAATGGTCTCGGCGGCGGCTTCGCCTTCAGCCCATTTGTGGGCGTAATCGTTGACCTTGCCCTGTGAGATTCGAACACCCACGCGAGCCTCCCCTACAACTGCTCTTACGGCCTTGATCACCTCCAGCGTGAGGGCAACGCGATTGCGCACGCTTGCGCCCCAGCGGTCTGTTCGCTGGTTCGTATAGTCAGTGAGGAATTGATCGAGCAGATAGCCGTTGGCACCATGGATTTCCACACCGTCGAACCCTGCGCTTGCGACTGCCAGTCTCGCGGCATTGGCGAACCCTTCAATCGCATCGGCGATGTCTTCATCGGTCATCACCCTTGGCACGGCGTATTGGCCCTCGCCATAGTAGAACTTCATCTGCTCACCAACAGGACGTATGGCAGAAGGGCCGACGGTCTCGCTCAGGAAACGGTTTCCCTGACTCAAGGCTCCTGCGTGCATCAGTTGCGCGATGATCAGGCCTTGATGACGATGTATCCGATTGGTAACGGCTCGCCAGGCCAAGGCTTGTTCAGCATCAGTGATTCCAGGTTGAAACCGATAGCCTTGAGCGAATTTTTGGTCGGTGTAAATCCCTTCAGTGATCACCAGCCCAAAACCGCCTTTGGCGAAGCGTTCGTAGTATCGTCCCATCGCCTCCGAGGCACTGCCATGTTCAGTTGCGCTGACGCGAGTCATCGGTGCAACAGCGAGCCGGTTCTTTAACTTCAGCTCGCCGATGTCGAAAGTGTCCAGGATCTTCTTGCTGGGCGTGTTCATTTGATTAAACCTTCGTTGGCCAGAGATTCATTTCCACGGCCTTATGGTGGGTGACGATATCCCTGATCCCGTGAAGGTATAAGACGGCCAGGGAGATAAGGCGGCGTAACGCTAAGAGATATAATCGATGCAGATTCAGGATGTTGAAGTGTTCGCTGCCGTGGCAACCGCCAGCAGCCTGTCAGGGGCGGCGAGACGACTTGGGCTGTCAGCGATGACAGTGTCCCGACGACTAGCCTCTCTGGAAAAGGAATTAGGGGTGCGGCTTGTTCACAGAACGACCCGCTCTGCGTCCCTCACGCCCGAGGGAGAGGTACTGTTACCGTTCGCCAGAAGCATGCTGGAGGCTGACGAGGCAGCGCGGGCCACATTGAAAGCCAATGCCGGGGCGGCAAGCGGCCTACTGAGAGTCACCGCTCCCACCGTGTTCGGCCAGGAAATGATCATGCCGGTGATCCCCCGGCTGCTCGCAGAAAACCCGGCACTGCAGGTTGACCTGACACTCTCCGATCGCATCGTAGACATCGTGGGCCTGGGCATCGACGTCGCTATCCGCATCGCGACACTCAGCGATTCCGGGTTGGTTGCCCGCGCGCTTGCTCCAAACCCACGGGTCATCTGCGCAAGCCCTGAATATCTTGCCAGGCAGGGTACGCCTAGCCACCTTGAAGACCTTAAGCGTCATCAATGCATTGGCCTGCATGGCATGCCGTATTGGCCGTTCGTCCATCAGGGAGAAGAGGTCTCCATCCGTGCCGAGGCATCGTTCTCGGCCAATAGTGTCGAGTCCGTCAGAGCGGCCAGCAAACTGGGACTGGGTCTGGCCATGCTGACTTACTGGGACGTGCGCACCGCGCTCGCGGAGGGCAGTCTGGTTCTCGTCGAGCTGGAAGATGTGGTGCCTGAACAACTTTCCATAACGGCCGTGCTTCCTACTCGTCAGTACGTACCCAACCGGGTGCGCGTACTTCTTGAACATCTTGAACGGGCTCTGAAGTCTGGATGACTCAAGACGATCTGCACCGAATGCAATACGTTCAAACCCCACGAGCGTGCCAGCAAAGGCAACACTGTTTCTACTCCCGGCGCACACCGCGCAGGTCTGCTAGTCAGCGTTCCTCTTCACACTCCTGGAAACATTGATCATGAAAACCTACAGTATCGAGAACCACGAAACCAACAACGCACAAATCCCTTCAACGCCTGGGTTCAAGATCATGGCGCTTGGTATCCATGGGGCCTATTTTGCGCTCGCCGTCATTTACTTCTGGTTCGGCGGAATGAAGTTCACGCACTACGAAGCGGTCGGGCTGGTTCCGCTGGTCAGCAACAGCCCGTTTCTGGGCTGGGTTTATGGCATTTTCAGCGTCGACACCTTCTCCAGTCTGCTTGGCATTCTGGAGGTGTCCATCGGAGCACTCATTGCGGGCCGCCTGCTGTCACCCAAGCTGTCATTGATAGGGGGTGCGCTGTCTGCCGGGCTGTTTTTTACCACCTTGAGCTTCATGTTCTCGACCCCAGGCGTGATCGAGCCCGGCCTTGGCTTCCCCGCTATTTCTATCGCGCCAGGCCAGTTTCTACTCAAAGATATCGGCCTGCTTGCCGCCTCGGTTTTCGTGGCCGGCCATTCGCTGATGGCGCTGGAACGCCGATGAGCCGATGATTGCCCCCGGGATGGCCTGAAGCGGTTCATTGCTGTCAGGTCATCGCCCCATCTTTTACGCCCGCCACCCCGTTGATCCAGTCCCGAGGACTGTAGCCAGTCTTGCGTCGAAACGCGCGAGCAAGTGCCGACGGACTTTCATAACCGACCTCGGCAGCAATCAGAGTGATGGACCGGCCTTCTCGAAGACGCTTCTGCGCCAGGCTGATACGCCAGCTCAATAGATAATCGGCGGGTGTTTGCCCGATGGTTGCCCGGAAGTGCACTGCGTAGGCCGCGCGGGACATGTTCGACTCACTCGCCAGTCCCGCAATGGACCACGCCAGATGAGGGGCGTTGTGAATCTGCAAAAGAGAGCGCGACAACCTCGGATCGGCCAGACCCGCGATCATCCCGGTATGCAACTGGTGGTGATCAAGCAGATGTCGAAACAGCAGGATGACCAGCAACTCGAACAACCGCTCCAGCGCTGCCTCCCTGCCGCAATGCGAGCCCGCTGCCTCGCTGAACATCCATTTCAGCGTATCGGCCAGCATGGGTAATTCATCCAGGGACAGCACCAGGCAATCGGGTAATGAAGCCGACAGCGGATTATCGACCCCACCCTCAAACGCCATTGATGCACACAACAACCGGGCGCCCTCGGACTCACCGGCAAACAGTTGATGCCGACTTGGACGCGGCATAAAAATCAGGCTGGGCCGGATCAACAGCAGGTCCTTACGATCGGGCCCCAGCAAGGTAACGCTGCCAGCCTCCAGCAGGTGGATATAGCCAGATCCTGCTGCGCCGTCATAAGACGCCAGACCGCACAGCTTGCCGCTGTAAAACAGGTTCGCACGCACGCCGAACTGCGATAGCAAGGCAGACAAGCGGTCCATGGGCAATCCCTTGGCAGGTAATACAGGTTCGAATCATAACACCCGAGCCATACGCCCTATTGTGGCTCCCGGCACTCAGCGTCCTTGCGAAGCAGGTGGACTTCAGTCACCAGCACAGGCCGAGCAGGAATGTGGATCACCGGGTTCAGGAAACTGAGTGACCGCTGTGGGTCGGCTCCTGTGGCCGCCCTCCCCCAGCGAACCGATAACCCGCCTGTGCACAGCCGCTCCAGGCCAGCGCTGAAGCCTCGTCATCACCTTCCGCGCAGGCATCTTGAGATGAGGACAAGCTAACCGCCTTCGCTGGTGGGATCCATGATGAAGTGCGCGTTAGGGGATCCAATTAAGTTAACTATTTATTTATGCAACACGTGCTTCAGATCCACGTTTTTCGGCCGATTAAATTAGATTGCCGAGCTTAATCTGGCTTTAACCGCCGTTGGGTGAGAAGTCAGTCTACATCTGGAGTGAACACGTGACGTTACGCCTAACCTGCAAAGCTATTATTATTGCGCTGTCTTTAGGGTTGTCAAATGTGGCTGTCTGTGAAGATCTTAAAGTCTATAATTTTTCGCCTGTCAATCAATACAACCTTAATCTCTCAGCCAGTTTCTGGAACCCGATCATCCGGTATGTGTCCGAAAAAAGTGGTGTGAATCTCACTCTGAAATTGGGGCGAACATCGTCCGACACGACCAGTTATGTGCTCGCACAAGAAGTTGATTTCGCTTTTACCAATCATCTCTTTAGCCCTGAGCGCGACAAAATGGGCTGGAAGGTATTTGGTCGCCGTGACGCGCCTCCCCTCGAAGGACAAATCGTGGTACCTGCCGATTCGCCTATCCAGAGCCTCGCGGAACTGGACGGCCAGGAAGTCGTGTACCCGGGACCTGAAGCGTTCATTGCTTATAAAGTCACGAGCTCGGAACTGATAAAGAAAGGCATAAATACGTCTACCGTGTTTGCAGGAAACATGGACGGCGCGTTCAGCCAGCTGCTGAGTGGCAAGGCCCAGGCGATGGGGGTGAACTCACAGCTGGTCAGCGGCTACACCGAGAGAGAGGGCAAGTCGTTCCGCGTATTGTGGAATTCGTCCTCGTTCAATGATTTGGCGCTCATGGCCTCACCCAGAGTTTCTCAAAAAGAACTGGCGGCGGTCGCCAGCGCATTTTTCAACATGGAATATGACAGCGTCGGCAGCAAGATTCTTCATGACGCGACTGAGTTAGTGCATGCGCCCGAACCGGTTAAATTCATTCCTGCGACGGAAGCGGATTATGCGTCCTATCGTGATTTTTATAACAGCGCCCCGGCAAACCGCAAGTAATCATTCTCACATCCAGCTGGAGGCTGTTAATGAATTTCTTTAAAAGCCTTGTGCCCAAATCACTGACGTCGCGCATATTGGCGATGCTGTCCATTCTGATCCTGGTTTTCCTCACGACGGGGCTGGGGCTTTTTTATAAAAATCAGATGCTTCAGCACATTGAAGAGATACAAGACAGCGCTAACATGCTGATAGAGGTTGCCGCGCAGGCCGTGGAGGAAAGCGTCATCATTGGTGATTACGACACCATCAAAAGGACCCTCGAAAAAACCTTGTCTCGTTCGCCATTCAGGTCGGCCATGTTTATCGACCTGTCGGGTGGGGTTATTCGCCTGCAGGCACCCAGTGCACCATTTGGCAGAGCCCCGGAATGGATAGAGTCGGAAGTCGCTGCACGATTATTCGACGTCAATCGCCCGATCACTATCGGCGGGAAAGATTATGGCGTGATGCGTCTGTCTTTCAATGCCGAGAGGATAGCGGCAGAACTCTATACGTTGGTGGTCCAGGCAACGGTCCTCGCACTGGTATTTTTACTGACAAGCCTGGTACTGATGGGGTTCATGATCAAGCGCTCGCTTGCGCATCTGGGCAAGCTTCACTCTTATGAGGCGGAAATCGCTTCAGGCGCAGTGGCCGCAGAAGCCGTGTTGGTCGCCGATGCTCCCATGGAGATCCAGGAGGCCATAAAAGCGGTAAATCGTACGGCAGCGAGTATGCGCAATCACTTTGGCCAGCGCATCGAATCGTTGATGAATACACTGGTTCAGCATAAAAATGCCTTGGACGAGGTATCAATCGTCTGCGAAGTTTCAGCCTCCGGCCAGATCACCTACGTTAACGAACGATTCGTCACCAGCTCACAGCATTCGCGAACTGAGCTTCTGGAGTTGACGATTGATGAGGTCTGGTCCGGTATGTCTTCAGCCAGTCAGCCGTGGCACTGGGCACCTGGAAATGAGGTATGGAACGGTGAGGTCAGGCTGTCTGGCCGGACCGGTACCGATAAGTGGCATCGACGCACTATCATCCCTATCCTCGACGACAGGGGCGGCATTGAAAAATACATCTGCATCGATATCGATATCACTGACCGCAAAGAGTTTGAGGTGGCGATTCTGGATAACGCCAGAAGGCAAAACCTCATCGCCTTGTTTGGCCAGCAGGCATTGACGGAAGAAAACGTCAGCACGCTGGGTGAACTGGCAGCACTGACTGCCGCGCAAGGCTTGAAACTGAGCAAGGCCGCGTTGTTAGTCGTTGATCAGGTAAGTCACCGGGTCATTCTCAACGCCGAGGTTGGCTTGACCCACTTTGACATCCGGAGTGGTTACAACAGTGAATTTCTCGAAGGCGCTCCTCCCTCCACGCCGCTTGCCAGGCATCCTGATACGACTGACGCCACGTTCAAATTGCTTTCTGGCGATGCGGTAAAAGCTGACAGCCTCAGAAGCAGCATCGAAGTCGACATATCGTGCAGGGAAGTCTTCAAGGGCATCCTGGGGGTTTATGCCACTACGGACCAGCCCTTTACACGTGAAGACGTCAGCTACATTCAAACACTGGCAAACCTGTTGGCGGCCGCCCTTGAAAGGGATGACGCCAAGAACAAGCTAACCTACCTGGCCGAAAATGATTCACTCACAAATCTGCCCAATCGCTGGTTTCTGAACAATTATCTGCGCGGGGCCATCAGTCGCCAAACGTCAGATGCAATCAGCGTCATTTTCATCGATCTGGACAGATTCAAGACCGTCAACGACACCATGGGGCATTCAGTAGGTGATGAATTGCTTATCCAGGCGAGCCGCCGCCTGGAAGACTACATTGATGAGAACAGCATGGTTGCGCGCCTGGGAGGCGATGAATTTTCGATCGTGGTCACCCATCCTGTTTATTCGGAACATCTCATCAAGTCGCTCGCGACCAATGTTGTCGATGCACTGGGCAAACCGTTCAACCTACGTGGCCAGGATATATTTGTTTCAGCGAGCGTAGGCATCGCTAACTATCCGCTTGATGGGAGTGACGCTGGCGTTATCCTCAACAATGCGGATACCGCCATGTACAACGCCAAAAAAAGTGGCCGCAATAACTTCAAGTTTTACAATGCCGAGATGAACCAAAGTGCAGTTAAACGCCTGCAGACTGAAACCCTGTTGCGGGGCGCACTTGATCGCGATGAATTCATTCTGCATTTCCAGCCAAAGGTCAGCCTGACCGATGGCAGGATAAGTGGGCTTGAGGCTTTGTTAAGGTGGAATCATCCAACGCTCGGCCTGGTTTCTCCCGCTGATTTTATCCCCATGCTTGAGGACACCGGCCTGATCATTCCGGTGGGCGAATGGGTTATCCGGAAAGTCTGTGAAACGCTGAAAAGCTGGGAAGATAATCACATCAGAGTGGTACCGGTCGCCATCAATCTCTCAGCCAGGCAGCTTCAGGTAAAAGGCCTGGCTAAAATCGTCAAGCGCATCCTGGAAGAGTACGGTATCAATCCCGCGCTCTTAGAGTTTGAGCTTACCGAATCCGTGCTGATGATTGACCCCGAGTCGGCCGTTGAAATACTGCGCGATATAAAGTCGTACGGCATAAGTCTTTCCGTCGATGACTTCGGAACGGGTTATTCCAGCCTGGCCTACCTGAAGCGGTTCCCTATCGACACCCTAAAAATCGATAGAATGTTCATAAAAGACATCATGAGCAACCATGAAGACGCGGCTATTACCCGAGCGGTCATCGTATTGGCGCACGAACTGGACCTGAATGTCATCGCGGAGGGCGTCGAAACATTCGACCAACTCCAGATGCTTGTCGAACATGGCTGCGATCAAATACAGGGTTATCTTTTCAGTAAGCCCATACCCAGTGATGACTGTGCTGCACTGATTAAGTCGTCACGCAGTTTGGCGGTAACATTTCCTGAAAATGGTGTTGCGTAGATACGCGATTTTCAGGTCGTGTTCAGATGGGTATCTCGCCGTGTTCAGGAGTCGGAAAAAAGCCTGCTCTTCTGATCAGCAAATGGCTGAATCTCCGTCGCTGACAAGGCCCGCTATCCGGTCAGCGGCGGCTGCAGGCTACCAGCCTGACATTTTTGCCGAAACCTTTGCGCCGCTTGAATCGGCGCGGTAAACAGGAGCGACGCGCCTGTCATTGCGGGCGCGCAACGCCTTTGAGGTCGCGGCACAGCGCAGTTATTTGGCACACTGTGCCGCATACGCCTCAAACACAGACCGCCTGACCTTTACCTGGACGTCACATGACACCCAACGCTGAACTCTATAACCCTTCCACCGAATACGCCGACAAGCTGATTTCGCGGATTGGACAAACACCTTCGTGGATCGCAAAGCGTATCGGTGTGACTGACAAACGCATCCGCTACATCCTGGATGGCGAAAGAACCGTCAAGGGAGAAACCACGCCCATTCAGATGACCTACACCGAGCAGTTCGCCCTTGAGTGCCTTGTCCAAGAGGCCATAGCCCTCAAGAGGTAACCGTTCCGGGCTGCCCCGAGGCTACAAGCCTTCAAGCAGCCCGTCGGCACGAAGCAGATCAACGATCACGTGCTCATCCACCGCATAAACACCCCGCGAAGCCTTCCAGACCAGGTTCTTTTCCTGCAGGGCAATGAGGGCTTGCTGCACGCCCGGCACCTCGACCTTGATGTCGCTTTCGGCAATCCCCGCCTGCTTCATCGCTGCGGCGTACAACGCCATGGTGGGCGCCTCGAAGGGGGCGTAACTTTCGCCCATGATCCCCATGACGCGAATCACAGCGGACTGAATCGGGGTGAGGCTGTGGATCACCTTCTTGAGATTCGCGTTCAGCTCATCGGCTTGCGCCCGAACCAGTTCGGCAAAACGCTCACGTACGTTTTCAGGGTCGATGAAAAAGTCAAAGCGGATGGCATCAGCTGCCGCACCAAGCAATTCGGGGCGATAGCCACTTTCTTTGAAGAGCTGGAACACCTCCGCCGGATCAAGCCGTGATGGCAGATCAATGTTGGCGCACAGCCAGTCAATGTAGTTTTGATCAAGCGTCGGGAACGGCACCATCGACGCCCCGAAGAACGCCTGATCCTTGCTGTTGCGCAGCATGGCCAGCTTGTCCCTGTTCGAGCCGGTGCAGACGATGCGCAGGCCATGGTGCCGGGAGCTGTTGAGTTCGTCCCTCGCCGCCTTGAGCGCGAACAGCGCCGCCACCCCCGCCTCGGTAGTGATCGCGTGCTGCGCTTCATCGATCATCAGAACGATGAGCTTCTGCGATTCGTCGGAGAGCGCCACCAGCGCCGTGGTGAGGTCGATGTCTTTGCCGAGGCCGATTTTATCCAGGCTGAAATTCAAACCGCCGACAACCACCTTCTCTATTCCGGAAGACTTGGCCAGCCGTGTGATGAAACCGTCGCTACGGCCAACCGCTTCGCGGATGGCGTCCACGATGACGAGGCCGGGGTCTTTGGTCAGGTCTTGCCAGAGGTCGGCATACAGCACGATCGCCCCCGCTTTTTCCAGCGCGGGGCGCAGGTCTTCACGAACGAAAGTGGATTTGCCTGTACGCCGGGGCGCAGCCAGGAAGACGCCGGAGCTCGCGGAACTGCCCACGGATATCTGCATGATCAGCTTTGAGAGTCGGGTGGCCAGTTCGGGACGGTGGTAGAAGATTTCAGGCATCGGTAGACCTCAGGCACAGCTATATAGGCAATTATAGAGCGACTATAGACCAATTATAGACAGGTATGAAACATGCTTTTATAGGTGATTATAGACCGACTATAGACTGATTATAGGTAGCCCCGTCTCAGTCGCGCGCCAACCACCGGCGTCCGCTGAACAGTCGGGCGCCGCCGGGCGAAAGCGTTGGGACAAGCTAAGGGATCAGGCGTGCCTAATCGATCAACCCCTGAGCGTCGTAAAACGGGTACGGACCCGGGTAATCGCCAAACACGCCGTTATGGGTGACAAGCCCCTGCTCCGCTTCCCAGCGATGCAGCAGATAGCCCGCCGGCTCAAGGTTGAAGTGCGCCGGGGCGTCGTCGCGCAGGTCCAGCACGATCTGGTGCGAAGTGCCCGGGCAGGTGCAACTGATGCTGCCGGCAAAGCGTCGTTGCATCGGCCGATGCAGGTGGCCGCACAAAACCCGTTCGACTTGCGGGTGGCGTGCGATGACCTGCTCAAGCGCCGCACCGTTGATGAACGCTTCGCGCTCCATATGGCCGATGCCGGTGACAAACGGCGGATGGTGCATGATCAACAGGGTCGGCATGTCTGGGCGTCGGCCGAGGACTTCGTCCAGCCAAGCCACCTGACTGTCCAGCACCTGCCCGCCGTGGGCGTCGGGAATGGTTGAGTCCAGACCGATGAGGCGCACCGGGTGCTTCTCGACGACCCAATCCAGGGGTGACCTGGGACAGAGCGGCAGGTAAGCGTGGTCGGCAAATTCGGCCAGCAAGTGCTCGCGGACATCGTGATTACCCGGCACCAGGTAATACGGCATGCTCAGGCGCGCCAGCTCGGGGTGCAGGACGGCGTATTCATCTGGCTGACCGAAGTCCACCAGGTCGCCGCTGATCACCACGATGTCCGGGCGTGGCGTGCTGGCGTTCAGATGATCGACCGCGCGACGCAAGGCGCCAAGGGTGTCGACCACGCCATAGGTCAGCTTGTTGCCGGCTTTGAGGTGCAGATCGCTGATCTGCGCGATGAGAAACGGGACGCTCACATTCAACTCACTTACACAATGATTACGGGTGCAGGGCGAACAGCGCCTGCGGCTCGATGGCCAGGGCGATCAGATCACCCGGGGCATGAATGACGTTGTCGGCGCTGTCGACCAGCAAGGGTTGTGCGGCGCCGACCTCGATCAGCAAGCGGCTTTGCGCGCCCTGAAAAAACTGTCCCAGCAAACGCCCGTGCAGGTGCCCTTCGCCCTTCACTACCCGCAGGTGCTCGGGCCGGCAGTAGACGGTGGACGGCTCACCCGCCTCACTCCAGGGCAGTTCGCCGCCGCTGACTTTCAGGCCGTTGACGGTGCGGCCGGCCACCGGGAAGGCGTTGAGATTGCCGACGAAACCGGCCACGAAGGGGTTGGCCGGTTGCTGATAGATTTCACGCGGGGTGCCGAGCTGGGCGATGCGCCCTTGCTGCATGACCAGAATCCGGTCGCCCAGGGCCATGGCTTCGCCCTGATCGTGCGTGACGAACACCGAGGTGATGCCGAGGCTGCGCAGCAGTTGATCGAGTTCGCTGCGCAGGCGTTCACGCAGTTGCGCGTCCAGCGCTGCCAGCGGTTCATCGAGCAGCAGAACTTTCGGCCGCGGCGCCAGGGCACGGGCCAGCGCCACCCGCTGCCGTTGTCCGCCCGACAGCTCATGAATGCCGCGTTTGGCGTGTTCCTGCAGGCCGACCAGTTCCAGCAGCTCGGCGCAGCGCTTGTTGCGCTCGGCGACGGCCATACCGCGCACCTTCAGGCCATACACGATGTTGCCTTCCACCGAGAGGTTGGGAAACAGCGCGTAATTCTGAAAGACCATGCCGACGTCGCGGCGCTCGATGGGCAGCCGGGTGACGTCCTGATCGCCGAACAACACCTGGCCGACGTCCGGCCGTTCCAGTCCGGCGATCATCCGCAGGGTGGTGGTTTTACCGCAACCGGACGGGCCGAGGATCGCCAGGGTCTCCCCCGCCTCGATGGTCAGGTTGAGGTCGTGAACAGCGACGGTGCCGTCGGCGAAAGCCTTGCGGCAGCCGATCAGGCGCAGCGTGGTTCCAGTCATCTTTGCTCTCCACGGGAAAGGCGTGTGCTGATGGCCTGCAACGCCACCAGCAGCGGCACAATCATCAACAGAAATATGAGGGTGTAGGCGCTGGCGACTTCCAGCCGCGCCGAGGCGTAACTGTCCGCCAGACCCACCGGCAGGGTTTTGGTCATGGGCGTGTGGAGCATCCACGTCAGGTTGAATTCGCCCAGGGACAGCGTCACGACCATCAGCACCCCAGCGAGAATCCCCGCCCGGCAGTTGGGCACCACCACGCTGAAGAAGCGTCGCAACGGACCGGCGCCGAGACTGGCAGCGGCCTCCTCCAGCGTCGGCAGATGTTGACGCTGCATCACCGCCATCACCGGCCGCACCAGAAACGGCAGCGTGAACAGCACGTGGCCGACGAGGATGAACAGCCAACTGCTGCGAAAACTGCCGAACTGGCCGTAGGTCAGCAGCAAGGCCAGGGCGCTGGCGAGGCCGGGCATGGCCACCGGCAAGACCATCAACTCCTCGAACGCGCGGCTGAACCGGTTGTTCATCCGCACCAATGCATACGCGGCCGGGACGCCGATCACGCAGACGCACACCGCGCAGGCCAGGGCCAGTTGCAGGGACAGCCAGACGGTCGGCGAATAGGCCTGCCAGACTTGCGCGATCCAGTCGACAGTCAAGCCGCTGGACACGCCCTGAAAGTAATTGCGCGTCAGCCCGGCCAGCAGCGACATCAGCACCGGCACCAGCATGAAGGCGCAGACCAGCAGGGTGAACAGCAACTGCACAACGAACAACGATGAGCGCTTCACAGGACCGTCCCCGATTGCTTGACCATGCGCCGCGCGAGCAGCAACACCGCCCAGGTCAGCGTGCCCAACACCACCGACAGCGCCGCCGCGACGGTAAAGTTGGCGTAGTTGGTGAACACGTTGTAGATCGCCACGGGGGTGACGTTCAGCTGGGTGCCGAGGGTGAACGCAGTGCCGAAGGCGCCCATGGACGTGGCAAAACAGATCGCACCGCACGACACCAGCGCTGGCGCCAGCCCTGGAATGATCACGTCACACACCACCCGCCAGTGCCCGGCGCCGAGGGAATGGGCGGCTTCCTCAAGGCTGCGGTCGAGGCTTTCGCAGGCGGCCATAATCGTGAGGATCACGCGGGGTATCGAGAAATACAGATAGCCGAGGAACAGGCCCGCCAGGGAATAGGCGAACACCCAGCGCTCACCCGCCAGTTTCAGTCCGAGCATGGCGAACAGCCCTTGCCGCCCTGCCAGCAGAATCACCAGAAATCCCACGACCACGCCAGGAAACGCCAGCGGAAAAGTCAGCAATGCCACCAATGTCGAGCGGCCGAAAAAGCGCTGACGGGCGAGAAATACGCCGGTGATGCCGCCTACCAGCAGCGCGGCGAGGGTCACCACGGCAGCGAGCACACAGGTTTGCGCCAGGCTGCCCAGGTACTGCGGGCTGCTGAGCACTTGCCAATACCCGCTGCCGGCGCCATCCCGTTGCTGTCCGCCGAGCAACATGAGGTGCGCCAGCGGCAACAGCCAAAACGCCGCCAACACCGCGGCGGCTGGCGCCAATGCCCATGCTGCCGTCGGCCGCAGACGCGCTTTCGGCGAACCACGGACGGCGCTCTGCACCTTCAGAACCGTGCTGCTCACTTACTTGACCTCGCTCAGGTAACGCGCGGCGAAGGCTTCCTGCACGTCGGCCATGTGCTGGTAATCCACTACGCCGGCGCGGGCGTAATCGCTGTCAGGCAGGAATTGCGCGGCCACCTCGGCCGGCATCTTCATGGTGCGAACCGGGCGCAGATAAGCCTTGGCCCACAGCGCCTGGCCCTGCTCGGAGAGGACGAAATCCAGCACTTTTTCAGCGTTGGCCTGATGCGGGGCATTGGCGACCAGACTCATCACGTACGGCACGCTGATGCTGCCCTCTTTCGGGATAACGAAGGCGACGTTGGCCTTGTCCTTGTAGCGGGCGCGGTAGGCGTTGAAATCGTAGTCCACGAGGATCGGCAATTCGCCAGACAGCACTCGCGCATAAGCGGTTTGCTTGGGCACGATCGGTGAGTTCTTCGCCAGCTTCTGGAAGTAGTCGATGGCCGGCGCGAAGTTATCCAGGGTGCCGCCCATGGCCTGGTTGATCGCCACAGCGGAGACGTAGCCGACGAAAGCGCTGGACGGATCGAGGTAACCGACCATGCCTTTGTATTCCGGCTTGAGCAGATCAGCCCAGCTTTGCGGGACCGGCAAGCCACCCAGTGCATCGACGTTGACCATGATGCCGAGGGTGCCGGAGTGAATCGCGAACCAGTGGCCTTCCGGGTCCTTAAGGCCTGCGGGAATGTCATCCCAGCCTTTGGGTTTGTAGGTGCCGACCACGCCGGCTTTCTGTGCCTGCAAGCCGAAGGTCACGCCGTAATACACCACGTCCGCCACCGGTGCGGCTTTTTCCGCCACGAGCTGTGCCAGGGACTGCCCGGAGTTCTTGTTGTCCAGCGGCACTTGCACGCCGGTGCTGTCGGCGATCGCCTTGAGCTGGGTGCCCCAGTCCGCCCATTCCGGCGGGCAGTTGTAGCAGATCGCGGTTTCGGCGGCCTGGGTCAGGCTGGCCACGCCACACAGCAGCAGTGCCGCCAGGGTTTTACTGAAGCGGATCATGGAGCGTCTCCTCGAAGGGCTGATTGTAGGGTTGAGTACTTTCGCCCGGCCGGATGTGGCACGGCAGGCAATGGGAAGTCGGCGCGGCGCCGGCGATCTGCGCCAGCAATTGATCGATCACCGTGGTCGCCAGGGCGGCGATGGGCTGGACCACGCTGCACAGGGTCGGGTGCATCTGGGTGCCGATGTCGATGCCGTCGAAACCGATGATCGACAGCTGCTGCGGCACCGCCCAGCCGTGGCGGCGCAGTTCCGCGATCAGGCTGATGGCCAACAAATCGTTGGAGCAGACCAGAGCCGTGGGGGCATGAGGACCGTTTAACAGCGGCGCGAGCGCGCTGAAATCGGCCTGGGTGTGGCTGGGCATTTCGATGATGGGCATGGCGGCCAAGCCGCGCTCAACCATGGCGTCGCAGTAACCGGCGTAACGCTGCCGCGCCCGGTCGGACTGCAGGGTCGGTCCCGCCACCATGCCGATGCGTCGATGGCCGGCGTCCAGCAGATAGCGTGTGGCGAGGGCCATGCCGGCGCGATTGTCCACCGATACGGCGCTGTACTCGGTGCTGCCGGGCTGGTGATAGGCGAGAACAAAGGGGGTGTCTTCGGTGGTAAGACTTTGCAGCACGCGATTGCTGTGGGCGTCGGTCACCGTGAGCACCAGGCCGTCGACCCGTTGCCGCAGCAGCTCTTCAACCACCGCGCTTTCCCGTTCGGCGCTGTAATCGGTTGTCGCCAGCAGCAGGTTGTAACCCCGCAACCGAGCGGCGCGCTCCATGGCTTGAAACTGTTCAGCGAACACCGGGTTGAGCAGACTCGGCACGACCACGCCAATAAGCTGGGTGGTTTGCAGGCGCAACTGGCGGCCGAGCAGATTGGGACGAAAACCCAGTTCTCGCGCGGCGGCGAACACCTGGTCACGGGTCGTCGGGCGCACCACCTCGGGGGAGGCGAAACAGCGGGCGGCGGTCGCTCTGGAAACCCCGGCCACCCGTGCAACGTCTTTCAGGTCACTCATGATCACTCGCTTGAGATCGATCTCATTGGCGAGGACATTACGGCGTCAATGTGGCATTTGAGGGGCGAGGATGTGACAGATTGGAGTCATTTAGCGCATTACGCTGCTGATCGGATCAACTGGAGCCTGGTGATTGAGACAATTGTAGGACCGGCTTTAGCCGGGAAGACGTCAGCCGTCACACCGCAAATCTACGGGTGTGCGGACTGGCCTCTTCCCGGCTGAAGCCGGTCCCACTAGAGAACCGCGTGCATCCAGCGGCACTGGCGGCGACCCATTGCAAGGTCGAGTGCAATGAGTGGGGCTGGCCACGCACTAATTTGTGGGACCGGCTTTAGCCGGGAAGACGGCAGGTGTCACACCGCAAATCCACGGGTGTCAGGACTGGCCTCTTCCCGGCTGAAGCCGGTCCCACCAGGGCACCGCGTGCATCCAGGGGGATTGGCGGCGAACCCATTGCAAGGTCGAGTGCATCGAGTGGGACTGGCCACGCACTAATTTGTGGGACCGGCTTTAGCCGGGAAGACGGCAGATGTCACACCGCAAATCCACGGGTGTTAGGACTGGCCTCTTCCCGGCTGAAGCCGGTCCCACTAGAGAACCGCGTGCATCCAGGTGGATGGCGGCGAACCCATGTAAGGTCGAGTGCATTGAGTGGGACTGGCCACGCACTAATTTGTGGGACCGGCTTTAGCCGGGAAAGCGTCAGTCGTCACCCCGCAAATCTACGGGTTTGCGGACTGGCTTCTCCCCGGCTGAAGCCGGTCCCACTAGAGAACCGCGTGCATCCAGGTGGATGGGCGGTGAACCAATTGTAGGACCGGCTTTAGCCGGGAAGACGTCAGCTGCTACACCGTAAATCTGAGGGTGTTTGGACCGGCCTATTCCCGGCTGAAGCCGGTCCTACACTGAGATCGCGTGCAGCCTGAGAGACCGCATGCGTTGAAGCTGATCAGGCGTCGGACATCACCACATGGTCCATCGGCGCCGGCACGCCAACTACCTTGATCTCGGCCGCATTGCCTGACGCGCTGAAAGCGAAGTCATCGGCTTTCAGAGTGTGGCTGTAATCCCCCGCCAGGGTAACCTGGAATTTCTGGCCAGCGCTGTCCGCTTCGTTGCTGCGCACGTAGGTGCGGTCGCTGTTGGCGTTGTAGCTGACCTGCAAGCTGCCGTCGCGGCCATCGCCCAAGCCTGTGAAGCCCAGAGCAGAGACATCCAGCGTGTCGTGGCCGGTGGTGAAATCAGTGATCAGGTCTGCCGCGCCGACGTAGCTGTCGCTGATCAGATCAAAGCGGAACGTGTCCTCGCCCGATCCGCCGGTGAGCTTGTCGCTGCCGGCACCGCCAACCAGTAAGTCATCACCAACGCTGCCCGCCAGCACATCGTTGCCTGCCAGGCCAAACAAGGTGTCGTTGCCCCAGTCGCCATACAGCGTGTCGGCGGCTGCGGTACCGGTAGCGTTCACCGAGGTCAGCGGCTGGGACGAATCCGTGCGCGTGTCGTCGGGGTTGGCGAACAGCACGTTGCTCGCGGTCAGGTCGTAGAGGTGATTGCCGTTGAGCAGGATTTCAAAGCGATTGCCGTCGGCGTCCGGTTCCAGCGACTTCAGCGCCGTGTGATCACCCGCCAGATTCAGCACCACTTTCAGCGTGCCGTCGTAGCCATTGCCCAGGCCTTTGAACCCCAGCGCCGTGAGGTCGAGGCGATCATGGCCGTTGCTGTTGAAATCCGTGATCAGGTCGCGTTGCGCGTAGCTGCCGCTGGCATCGTTGCGCAGGCTGTCGCTGATGCTGGTGTAGACAAAGGTGTCCGCGCCCGCCCCACCCGTCAGCGTGTCGCCACCGCTACCCCCGACCAGCCGATCTGCGCCGCCGTCGCCTGACAACGTATCGCGTCCGGCACCGCCGAGCAGCACGTCATCGGCAGCGGCCCCCAGCAGCTTGTCGTCACTTGCCGTGCCGGTAATCGACGAAAAGAAGTTCGCTGCGCTCAGGGTGCTCAGATGATTGCCGTCGAGTGCGAGTTGGAAGCGGTTACCGGCGGCATCGGCGTCCAGGCTGGACAGGTAAGTGATGTCGGTGCCAGCGTTATAGGTCGCCTTGAGCGTGCCGTCGTGGCCATTGCCCAGGCCGGACAATCCCAGCAGGGTCAGGTCGAGACGGTCGCTGGTGTCGTTGAAGTCGGTGATGCGATCGGTGAAGGACGTTGTCGCGGTGCGATAGCTGTCGCTGACCGAGGTGAAGCGAAACACGTCGCTGCCGCTGCCGCCGCTGAGGCGGTCCGCGCCTGCACCGCCATGAATGACGTCGTCACCGGCGCCGCCATCGATGCGATCGCGCCCTGCCCCGCCACTGATGAGTTCGTCCGAGCGGCTGCCGATCAGCGTGTCGGCGCCCGCACTGCCGCGCACGATCAGCACATCGCTGTTGTTGTAGACCTGGGTGTTATTGCCCGCCGCGCTGATGTCGCCGGCTTGGGTGCCGTTAATGACGTTGCCGAAGATCACGCTGCCTTCGACGCTCGCCACGTCCGACGGCACCTCGGCCACGCCCCAGGTCGATCCGTCGCTGCCGGTGATCAGGTTGTCATAGACGAAATTCTGCGTGCCGTTATCGCTGCCCAGATTGCGGATTGCGACTTCCGGCACATCGTTGCTCTGCGCATTGCCGTGAATGACGTTATTGGACACCTCGATATGGGTCGTCCCTTGCAGGTTGACACCCGAGCCGCCGTTGTCGTGGATGTCGAGGCGATACACGCCGCCGTACTCGATACCGCGCATGTGCACGCCATCGCCGCCGTTGCCATAGACGTCGCCGCCGATGACACTGAAGAAGCCGGTATCGACGCCACTTTCTTCATGGACGTGAATCCCGTCACCGGCGTTACCGGAAGCCTGATTGTCGGTCAGTGAGAGCGCCACGCTGCCAAGGCCGACATTGATCCCGTTGCCGCCGTTGTCCAGCGCTCGGTTGTCCTGAAAGGTCAGTGCGGGCAGCGACCCGCCCACTACGAAGCCGTCGGCGGCGTTGTCTGTGGCCGTGCTGTTGCGCACCGTCAGATGCACCGACGCGCCGGTCAGGTCGAAACCGCTGCCGCTGAAATTCGTCGCAGTGACGCCGTCGATCAACAGATTGGTACTGCTCGCCCCCGACTGGGACCAGCCACTGACCTGCCCACCGCCGTTGGCCTGACTGCCATCCAGGGACAGATTGCTGACTGTCGCGTCTCGCACGGTGCTGCCTGCTACCAGGCCCAACAGCGAGGTGGTGTTCAATCCGGCGCCATCGGCCAGCTTGAGCACGCTGTCACCGGCGCCATCGCCGGTGAGCGTGACGTTGCTTTTCAGCGCGAGCGCGTTGCCCGAACCGTCGCTGTCCGACACCCGCCAGGTGCCGCCAGGAATGTAAACCTTGCCCCCACCCGCAGCGCTTGCGGCATCAATTGCCTTTTGGATGGCGACGGTATCGTCTGTGATGGCATCGCCCTTGGCGCCATAATTGCGGATATCAAAAGTGGGGGTGATGCTCATGCACTGCTCCTGCCTGGAAACTGACGACCTGTGAACCCGTTATCGCAACCGGTTCGGCGAACAGGTTGGACCGGCGGAGTTCCTGATTGTTAGTTCCCTGAAAGGGGCTTTCGTCGGATGAGCAGCGCGTTGCTGGTATCACTGCTGCCGCAGCTGAACGACTGGAGGTAGTAATTCGTGGGATCCGCTTTAGGCGGGACGGCATCGTGTGCCAAACCCCGAGATTGATGGTGCGCCGACGGCCTCTTCCCGGCTAAAGCCGGTCCTACCAGGCCACACACATCTAGTCAGGCTGGCGGTGAACCCACTGTGGGACCGGCTTTAGCCGGGAAGGCGTCGGACGTCACGCCTTCATTCGTTGACTGAGGAATGGGGTGTCAGCCAACGGCGTTACTTGTGACCCTTGGCCTTCGGCACCATCTGTTTGATCGTCCCGGTAGGGATGTCAATTAACGCGTATTTGTCCTTGATTTGCACCCACTGTTGGTTTTTGTCCGGTGCAGCCAAGTGATGTGCGCGCCAGTCTTTGACGGCCAGGCTCGGGCGTTGGTATTGGTCTGGAGCGTTGTCGCCTTCCTTGATTTCCTTGACCCCTGCGCCCGGGCGATCCATCGTCACGCTTGGCTGTTCGGCCGCGTAGGAAAAGCTGCTGACTGCGCATACCGCGGTGAACAGCAAATGAGGAAGGTATTTCTTGGCGAGCATGATCAGATCCTTTGGCAAACGAGTGCCGCTTATTGAATAAGGGGTGACGGTGCATCCGTCATGCTCTGACCGGGACTGATTCGCAGGAGTTCGATCAAATCCCGAGCGTTCAGATCCTTATCACCCGGCTACCCGGCCCACGGGCAGACCTTGCCTGTATCCAGCCTCGAGCACCCGCAGCACTAATCCACAATGAAAATCCTGGCGCCCGCAGCGCTCGAAGACTTATGCGCCTCCGCGTTGTCAGCCACCTGATAGCTCATACCCGGACTCAGGGTGAATGTCCGCCCATCTTCGAGCTCGGTGTCTAGCTGACCCTCAAGGCACAGAAGAATGTGCCCTTTGCTGCACCAATGATCGGCCAGGTAGCCGGGACTGTAATCAACCCTGCGCACCCTGACATCACCAAACTGGCAGGTGCGCCAAAGCGCTGTGCCGGTTTCGCCCGGGTGTGAGACGGCTTCGAGTTTAGACCAGTCGGTCGTACCAAATGGAATGTCGGTGAGTTTCATGGCGGCCTCAGCAAATGAAGGGACTCTCGATGCTACCGATGCGACGCCGGGTCAGACAGATACAGATCAGATTGATTGGGCCCATACGCTCGCTTCGACTTTTGTGGTGATTGCCGTTGGAGCAACAGCGAATACCAGAAGCCGACGATCATTGGCGCGTCATGAATGGCGGGCGATGCAGGCTCGGACCTCGGGATGATGCAAAAGCCACTGTTTCCCAAAGACAGTGCCTCGATTGCCTGTTGACCTGCCCCGTCTCAATCCCTAGGGTAGCCGGCCTTCTTTACCCCTCGGGAACCCCATGTCCAGCCGCAGCAAACTCCCCTCTACCGTCTACCTTCTGGGCCTGACGATTTTCTCGCTGGTGACAGCCGAATTCATGGTCGCCGGCATGATGCCGGCACTGGCCGACGCGTTCTCGGTCAGTCTCGCCCAGGTCGGCAACCTGATCGCCTTTTACGCCTTGGGCATGGCGATCGGCGGCCCGGTTGTGACCGTCCTGCTGCTGTCAAAAGGCGTCAGCAACAAACGCTCTTTGATCGCGCTGCTCGTCTGTTATGTGGTGGCCGGCGCAATTGCGGCGGCCGCTGAAAGCTATCTGGTACTTGCCGCCGCTCGCGTAGTCATGGGCATTGCCAGTGCCGTCTGCATCGGTCTGTGCATGACGGTGTGCGCAGGCCTCGTCACTCCGGAACGTCGCGGTCGAGCGGTGTCGGTGGTCCTTGCCGGGCTGATGCTGTCCCCCGTCGTAGGGGTGCCGCTGACTACATGGGTCGAGCAACACTTTGGCTGGCGTGCGAGCGCCTGGCTGGTGGTGGTGCTGGCGATGCTGTGCACGGTACTGGCGAGCAAGCGCCTGCCGGCGAGCGCCAAAGGCAGTGAACCGCCACTGCGCCAACAATTGACCGACATGAAGAACCCGCCCCTCTGGGCGGCGTACCTCACCAGCGGGTTGATCATCGGCGCCACGTTTGCTGCATTCAGCTATTGCACGCCCATTTTGATCCAGGAAGTCGGGGTCGCGCCGAAATTCGTCGCGCCGCTGCTGGCGCTGTATGGCGTCGCGAACGTGCTTGGCAACTGGGTAGTGGGCCGACTGGCGGACCGCTACATGATGGCGATCGTCGGCTGGGGTCTGGCAGTCATGGTGCTGGCATTGTCGGGCTTTGCCCTGGCCGGGGATCATCTGTGGCTCAACCTGATGTGCTTCCTTGCCCTCGGACTGACCGGCGTCGCGCTGAACCCTGCGATGGTCGCGCGCGTCATGAAAGCGGCCGAGCCCGGTGCGTTGGTGAACATCATGCACACCTCGGTCATCACCGCCGGGCTGGCGTTCGGCAGTTGGGCGGGCGGTGTAACGATCGATGCAGGCCTGGGCTTGCGCTCGCCGCTCTGGGTCGGTGCGGCCATGGCCCTGGCAGGATTGCTGAGCCTGGTGCGGCCGATAGCGATGCGTCGCAGCCAGGCGCTGTGCGACTGAAAGCGGCGTAACTGACGTCCGGGCATTGTCAGGTGAGACGTCCTTCAGGGCGAGTCAGCGGCGCCATTGCCCAACAGCGGACAGACCTGCCCGGCCCGCTCGGCCAACAGATTGCGCAGCGCGTGCATCTGCCCGATGCGCTCGTCCAGCAATGCGATTTTCTCGCTGAATAATCGAGCCAGCAGGTCGCTGGAGACCTGCTCGCTGTTCCACAGCAACGGCAGGTTTTCGCCGATCTCCTTCAGCGAAAACCCCAGCTGTTGCGCCAGTTTGATGTACCCCACCAGCTGCAGGGTCTCCTGCGGATAGTGCCGATAGCCATTGGCACTGCGCCGGGGCTTGATCAGGCCTTTCTCCTCATAAAAACGCAGTGCGTCAACGGACACACCGGCACGCACTGCCACTTCACCTATTTTCATGACGTTCGCTGCTCACATTGACTCTGGACCTAAGACCAGGCTTTAGCCTGCGGGCTCAACTGTGAGGGAAGATCATGATCAGCGCAAAGACCAACAGACACCTCGTCAGAGGCAGCGCCTTTTACGATTTGATAATGACAGCGGGCTTCATGACGCCCTGGACAGCCGCATGGGTGTTCAACACCTTTGCCGCGCTGTCGACCGCTCTGGCACTGCAGCGTCCGGTGCCCATTCTGGACGTCAGCGGGATGCTGTTCGCCAACCTGCTTGGCAGCGTGGTGGTGGTCTGGTCGTTGTGGCGCGTCGCGCAACCGAGCCGCCGCATCGGGTTATACGACGCACTGGCGAGAACGCTGTTCGCGATCTGGCAGCTTTATGCGGTGGCCCATGGCGCGAGTTTTCTGATTCTCGCGTTTACGGTTTTCGAGGTGGGGTTTGTTGTTGCACAGGTCTGGCCGGTCTGGCATTCAGGACAAGGCAGCCAGAGGGAGAAACAGGCGCCAGCGTCGTCCGGGGGGCAGTAAACGGAATAGCTGCGCCCTCGAACCAAGCGCGGCGCCCACCTGCACGAAGCGCTCAACCGAACCGCAGCAGTGCCGCATCAATGAATCGGCGCAGCTGGGTTGCTACGCCGGGCGGATTGATCGGGCTTAGCAGCGTGCAGTCATGACCTCGACACTCCTCATCACGGGGCGCAGGCCAAGGCTGAACGGCACATTGAATTGCCCCACGGGTCCTGGCGCCACTGAATGACGTCATCCTGCAAAGCCCTCCAGAGAAGCGCCACCGTCCGGTAACATGGGTGCCTGCACTCGCCGCTTACATAACTTCGGAAAGGAACGTGATGATTGATATCTCGATACTGCTGCTTTTCGCTGGCGCCTGCGTTGCGCTCACGCTGACACCGGGCCCGGACATGTTGTTGATTGCATCGCGGAGCATGAGCCAGGGCAGAGCGTCAGGTTTCGTTTCACTGGCGGGCATTCAGGTGGGCACCTATTGTCACGCGCTGGCTGCCGCACTCGGACTCTCTCAATTGTTGATCAATGTCCCCGCTGCCTACGACGCGGTGCGGTTCGCGGGGGCTGCCTATCTGGTTTTTCTCGCCTGGAAAGCGTTCAGCGCCCCGTCGCCGCTGCATGCAGATGCCGACCTTGCACCCACGCCGCTTCTGAGTATCTTTCGGCAGGGAGTGGTGACCAATCTGCTCAACCCGAAAATGGCACTGTTCGTCTTGGCGTTATTTCCGCAGTTCGTTGATCCGACGAAAGCTTCGCTGGTCGTGCAGATGCTGATATTCGCCACGGTTTTGAATGTCATCGGTTTACTGGTGAACGGCGCAGTCATCCTCCTGGCCAGTCGAATCGGGCACAAGCTGGCGACCAATGTCCGTATCGCCAAGCGCCTGAATCAGGTGCTGGGTGCGGTTTTTTTGGGGCTGGCCTGTCGGCTGGCACTGGTCTCGGGACGATAAGTCGCGAGTGCCAGCGCAGAAAATCCCTTCGCCCACTGCCGCTGAATAAGGAGCCTGACCATGGTTGCCATTACCAACTACTCCGACGCGCTGCATCGCCAGGCCGTGATCGAACTCTGGGACGCCGTATTCGGCTACGAAACCGCCCATAACACGCCCGGCCTCGCCATCGACAAAAAGCTGGCCGTTGCGGACGGTCTCTTCTTTGTTGCCCTGAGGGACAATGACGTGGTGGGGACCGTTCTGGCCGGGTACGACGGCCATCGTGGTTGGCTGTACGCGGTGGCGGTGCACCCCTCACGACGCAGAAAAGGCGTGGGCGTGCAGTTGGTTCGTCATGCCGAGCACGCCCTGACTTTGCGGGGGTGCATGAAGATCAACCTGCAAATCCTCAGCACCAATGCCAGCGTCCAGGCGTTCTACGAGTCGCTTGGTTACTCAACCGAACCGCGCATCAGCATGGGCAGGAAAATCGACTCGAACATCACGAATTGATGCGCACGCAGCAGCGGCTGCGTTGCCCTGCCACGCCGCATGGGCGGACATCAGCGCCCCTGATCAGGGGCGCAGGGTTTTGCCGCTTTACTTGGCCGGATGCGCTTTCAGCCAGGCCTTCATCTGCGCGATTTCCGCCGCCTGGGCCGCAACGATCTTGCGCGCCAGTTCCAGCATCTCCGGATCCTTGCCGTACTTGAGCTCGATCTTCGCCATCTCCACCGCCCCTTCGTGGTGAGGCAGCATGCCCGCGGCGAAGGCAACGTCCGGATCGTCGCTCATCATGCCGTGATGCATGTCGTCTTTCATGGCGCCCATTGATTGCTGGTAGGCCTCATGCATCTGTTTGACGTCCTCCGTCTGGTCGGCCTTGACGGCTGTGACGGCAAGCAGAGCAATGACGCTGACAACGGCGGCAATCTTTTTCATGACGGGCATCCTGGATGAGGGTAAAGACGAAGCCGTTACGCTAGACCTTTCCACTGCGGCAAGGTCAAGCGCATTGAGCAGTCCATTGCAGCAGAACCGGTCAAAAAGCCAACCCCCACTGAACAAGCGCCCCCTTGCGGGCCTGGCAAATCATTCCCGGTGCCGGAACCTTTATCTCGCTGCCCGAGTCCTTTCTGGAAGCCGAATTGCATTCTGCCAGCATGCAGCGTAAAACGCTGGCCGCCGATATTGCTGGATCAGTCGGCTGGCGCAGTTCCGGAGGGTGCATGGCGCACCTCCGACCTCAGGTCATAACGTTACGTTTACAGGTGGACACTTGAAGCATTTGACCCGGGAAGCCCTTGAGGCTGAAGTCGTGCAGTTGCGCTCGGCATTGAAGACAAGTGAAGCCCTGAGGCTGGAAAGCCTTTGCACCGCCATACGGCAGAACGCTATCGCGGGCTCGCTCGACAATACGGCTGAGCGCGCCGCCGAAGAGGTGGCCGAGCAGGCGATCGAAGACGCCCAGACTCGCTACCGCCTCGCGGTCAAAGCCACCAACGATGCGATCTGGGACTGGGACCTCAAAGAAAACCACGTCCTGTGGAACGACGCGCTGGAGCGGGTATACGGGCATCCGCTCGCCACGGTCGAAATGACCGGCGAATGGTGGATGGCACAGATTCACCCCGATGACAGGCAGCGCATCGTCAACTCGATCCATGATGTGATAGACGGCAGGCAGACCGGCTGGAGCGACGAGTACCGATTTCGCCGGGCCGACGGCACATACGCTCAGGTACTCGACCGTGGGCACGTTATCCGCGACGCCCAAGGCGACGCCGTGCGCATGATTGGCGCGATGCTGGATCTCACGCCGATTCGCGACACCGAGGCCGCACTGCGTCAAAGCGAGGAGCGTTTCAGGACGATTCTGGAAACAGTCGACGCGGCCTTCGCCATCGTTCAGGTCAAGTTCGATGCCAATGACTACCCGGTCGACTATCGATTTGTTGAAGCCAACCCGGCATTTGAACGTGAGGCTGGCGTCAACCTGCGGGGCAAATGGGTCAGGGAATTTGCCCCGGATCTGGAGCAATTCTGGTTCGACACCTACGGCCGGGTGGCCAAGACCCGCGTGCCGGCCACATTCGAAAGCTACGCCAAAGCCTTTCAGCGCTGGTTTGACGTGCGGGCCGTGCCCGTCGGCGATCCTGACGAATGTCAGATTGCGATCATCTTCAACGACGTGACGGGGCGTCGTGATGCCGAGGAGCGCCTGCGTCAGAGCGAAGCCGTCGCGCGGGCGAACGTTGAGCGTGTGCAGCTGGCACTCGCCGCCGGGGCCATTTTCGGGACCTGGCACTGGGATTTGCCCAGCGACAGTTTCACCGTGGACGAAGCCTTCGCCCGAGCGTTTGGACTCGATCCTATGCTGGGCCACGAAGGGCTTAGCCTGGAGCAGGTGGTGGCAACCGTCCATCCCGAAGACCGGGCGGGGCTCATGACAGCGATCAACGAAGCGCTGGGTCGCGGCGGTGCCTATGCCCACCAGTATCGCGTCCGTCGGGCTGACGGCAAGTACTACTGGATTGAGGCCAACGGCCGGGTTGAATTCAGCGACGAAGGCATGCCCTTGAGTTTTCCGGGCGTCCTGATTGATGTGGAGGAGCGACGTTCGGTCGAAGCCCAGCGCGACCTGGCGACCGCCGCACTGAGGGCGCTCAATGAGACGCTCGAACAGCGCGTGGCTGAACGCACCGCAGCATTGATGCAGGCCGAAGAGAAGCTGCGCCAGTCGCAAAAGATGGAAGCCGTGGGTCAACTCACGGGCGGGCTTGCCCATGACTTCAATAACTTGCTGGCGGGCATTTCCGGTTCGCTGGAGTTGTTGAGTGCCAGGTTTGCCCAGGGCCGTCTGACGGACGTCGACCGATACCTGACGACAGCACAAGGCGCCACCAAACGGGCTGCCTCCTTGACCCACCGGTTGCTGGCGTTCTCCCGCCGACAAACACTCGACCCTCGGCCCACCGAAATCAACAGCCTGGTCGAGGGCATGACCGAGCTGATCCAGCGCACTGTGGGCCCGAGCATCACCGTGCAGACCATTGGTTCGCCGGACAGCTGCGTCGCACTGGTCGATGCGAGCCAGCTGGAGAATGCGCTGCTGAATCTGTGCATCAACTCGCGAGACGCCATGCAGGACGGCGGCAGCATTACCATCGAGACCCGTTGGCAAGTCGTGGGAACCGCGGAAGCGGCGGTGCTAGAGGTCCCCGAGGGCGAATACCTGACCCTCAGCGTCACCGACACCGGGACAGGCATGCCGGCCAACGTCGTGGCGAAGGCATTCGATCCCTTCTTCACCACCAAACCCATCGGCCAGGGCACCGGCCTGGGCCTCTCGATGATTTACGGTTTCGCCCAGCAATCCGGGGGGCAGGTTCGCATCGCCTCTGTGGTCGGACAAGGGACCACGCTGTCCATCTACCTGCCCCGCCACCACGGGCATCCCGGCTCCAATGAAGCGCACTTACCTGATGCTGCCGCGCAAACTGCAGGCATTGGTGAAACGATCCTTGTTGTGGATGATGAACCCACGGTGCGCATGCTGGTGACAGAGGTACTGGGCGAGCTGGGCTACTCCGTCATGGAGGCGGCGGACAGCGCCAGCGGACTGACGCTGCTGCGCTCGGACGTCCGCGTCGACATGCTTGTCACCGATGTGGGCTTGCCCGGTGGCATGAACGGCCGCCAGATGGCGGACGCCGCGCGCGAGCTGCGTCCGGGACTCAAAACGCTGTTCATCACCGGCTACGCGGAGAGCGCGGCCATCGGCGCCAACCAGCTTGAGCCTGGCATGCATGTGCTGACCAAGCCCTTTGCCATTGAAACACTGGCCGCTCGCGTGCGTGAACTGATGAACACGCCGATCTGATCCCCACGCCGGCATTGGCTGATCAGGCCCCTTAAACGGGGTCCTGATCAGCCACTGCCGGCGCGGCGACGGCTTCATCGCCCCGTTCGTCAGCGCCGTCCATTCGTGATTGATCCAGCAGGTCGTTCAGCGCGACGTGCAGTTTTTGCAACGCCCCCTGTTTATCCACCCACCAGTCAGTGGACCACAGCCGCAGCAGATTCCAGCCCAGACCACTGAGAATCGCCCCGCGCACTTTATCCCGGTCTCGGGCAGTGGCCGCGCTGTGATACGTGGCACCGTCGCACTCGACACCCGCCAGGTAATCGCCTGGGCGATCAGGGTGAACGATGCCCAGATCGATGCGGAAACGTGACACGCCGATCTGCGGGACCACCTGCCAGCCCAGACGCCTCAGCCCTTGGGCGACGGCCTCCTCGAACGGCGAGTCGTAACCGCCCACAGAACCTTGTACCGCCTCGGCCAGCGCTTTCGGCCCACGCTGAGCGAACTCGATGAAGTGCTTCAAATCCCGCACGGCCCGCGCGTTGGTGCGGTTGAGGTCGATCATCGACGGATCGAACGAGGTGAACACCAGCATTTCCCGGCGAGACCGGGTGATGGCGACGTTGAGCCGGCGCCATCCGCCGTCCTTGTTGAGCGGCCCGAAGTTCATCGACATCACCGGCGCACCGGGTTCGGTGGGGCCATAACCAATGCCGAGCATGATCAGGTCTCGCTCGTCGCCCTGGACCGTTTCCAGATTCTTGACCACCACCGGCTCGGTCTGGGTGTCCTGGAAGAACGGCTCGATCTGCGGGTATTGCTTGCGGGCCGCGTCCAGCAGGTCGTTGATCAGTTTTTGCTGATCCGAGTTGAGGGTGATGATGCCGATGGAATACCCCGCCGCCACAAACGCAGGGTCGGTGAGGCGCTTGACGGTTTCATCGACGATGGCTTGCGCTTCGGCCTGGTTGTAGCGCCCCTTGCCTTTGGCGTAAACGCCCTCGACCTTGCGCCACTCGACCGCACTGGCGCGGGTTTCCGCCGCCGGGAAAGTGATCAGGTTGCTGTCGTAGTAACGGTGGTTGGAGAAGGCAATCAGGCTTTCATGGCGACTGCGGTAGTGCCAGCTCAGGCTGTGGCTCGGCACCCCTGCCCCCAGGCATTCGTCGAGAATGCTTTCCATGTCTTCGGCGGTGTCGTCGTCACCGGCATTCGGGCCACGGCTGAAGAAGTTGGTCGGCGGCATCTGCCGGGGGTCGCCGGCGATAATCACCTGCCTGCCCCGGGCAATCGAACCGATGGCGTCCCACGGCGCGATTTGCGACGCCTCGTCGAAGATCACCAGGTCGAACGGCGGCTGATCGGCGGGCAGGAACTGCGCAATCGACAACGGGCTCATGAGCATGCACGGCGCCAGGCAATTCAGCGCATCGCCCATCTCGATCGCCAGCTGGCGGACCGGTTTGTGCCGGCGCGATTTCTGCAGCTCGTGTTTGAGAATGGCAAAGCCGCTGCTCTTGGGAATGTCGTTCTTGGACGGGATCAAGCCGCAGAGTTTGGCCCGGATATAGCGCACGGTCAGTTTCGCCAGTTCGTCGTCCAGACGCACGAATGTGCCGATGTCACTCATGTGCTCGGCCGCGACGAAATTGCGCAGCAACGGTTCGCCATCGATGCCCTGGGTCGCGAACCAGTGGGCATAGGCCGTGACGAAGGTCTCCTCGGTGGCAGACGGCACCAGGCTGCCGACTTCCAGTGCCCGGGCCAGAGTGGCCAGGCCGGCCTCGGACGCCTGTTCGCGCACCCGGCACCAGTCGCACCATGCCTTGAGCTGCTCTTCCTGCTGCTGGATGGACAGTGACGTCGCCCGAAGTATCGCCACGCTCAGGGACGTCTCAGTGCTAGTGCACGCCAGCCTCGCGAACAACTGCGTGGCAGCCTCAACGCGGGACAACGCCTGCTGCAAGGTCGATACGACGGTAGCGAGTTGGCTATTCGGCGCCAGCATATCGTTCGCCTCGATCACCAGACGCGCAACGGCGCCGCGCAACGCGACCAGGTGCTCGGGCGATTCGGCCAACCCGATCAGCGTTTTGCGCAAATGCTCGGCCAGGGTCACCGCCTGCAGCGTGCGCACCGGGTCGCTCTTCAGGCCTTGCCAGCCGGGGATCGATTGCATGTCGCTGGCCAACGCGTCCATTTCCAGCAGCTGGGCGTGCAGGCGTTCAAAAATAGCGAGGTCGCCGACGGTGTCCGGCAGGCCCGCCGCGCCACCGAGCGAGGCGAGTTTCTTCGCCACCTTTTTCTTGGCCAGGGTCGCCAGGAACCAGAACTTGCCCTCGGCTTCGTGCCATTCAGTGCGCAGTTGCGCGACCGGTACACGACGGCACGCTTCATCGGCGTAATCCAGTGACAGGGTTTCTTCAAGCTCCCGATAGCTCTCGAGCAACTGGCAACTGCGCCGGGCCGCTTCGATGCGCGCGGCAGCATCGGGTGCAAAGCCAAACGACAGGTTCAGGCCATGGGATTCAAGAATCAGTGCCGCGAGATCATGCAGCTGCCGGACCTCTTTCACTTCCGCCACAGGCAGCGGCACGTGGGTCACTGCCAGCAGCCGTTCGCTGGCGGCATTCAAATCATCGAGCGCCTGGGGCACTTCTCGTGCGGCACCGGCGATCTGTGCCTGCCAGGCGTTCGACCATTGGGTCTGCGCCAGGGCGCCGAACTTTCCTGAAAGGTCGCGGGCGGCAATGCCATTGAGGCCCAGACGCCGGGCGAGATCCAGCAACCCGGCGTACTCGGCCCCATCGTGTTCGGTGCCCGTTTTCCAGCCCAGCCTTGGCGTCTGCGGGCTGTGGTCGCGAACCACCCGACCGATCGACTGGTGCAGGGTCAGGCCGTTATCCCAGCGTCGGTGCAGCACCTCGACCAGTTGATTGAGCCGTGAACGCAGGGTCTGCAATCGCGCGGCTTCACGCTCCCATTCCTCGGCGCTCAGTGCCTCACTCACGTCCCAGGCGCGGTCCAGTTGCTTGAGCACTTCGACCTTCGAGGTCTTGCTGGAATGCAGCTCCAGGCAGAACTCGCCGAGGCCCTGTTCGGCCAGGCGACGAAACACCACGTCCAGGGCCGCGCGTTTCTCTGCCACGAACAGCACGCGGCGACCGAGGGCCAGGTTGTGGGCAATCATGTTGGCGATGGTCTGCGATTTGCCTGTGCCGGGCGGGCCGTCCATGACGAAGCTGTGGGTGTTGGCCGAGGCCACGACCGCTGCCAATTGCGAAGAGTCGGCGGGCAAGGGTGCGAACAGCTGAGCCGGCGTGACGGTCGCATCCAGACGCTCGGGTCGGGGGAAGTCGGCGGAACCGGAAAAGCCCTCACCCGCTGCGTCAGGGTCCAGCAGATGCTGAACCAAGGGACTTTGCAGCAGTTGGGCCGCGTTGGCATTCAGGTCTTTCCACATCAGGTATTTGGCAAACGAAAACGTGCCCAGCACCAGCTCGGTGCTCACCTCGAATCCGGGTACATCGCGCACCGCCCGGCGCACCCTGTCCCAGATGCCGGCCACATCGATGCCGCTTTCATCGCCAGGCAGCTCGCCGTCAAGGCCGGGAATCACCAGCTCGAAATCATGGCGCAGCAGCTCAAGCAAGGTCAGGTTGAAACGCGGCTCTTCATCGAGCAGGCTCAAGGTGACCCCGGACAAGGCGCTTTTACGCTCGAGTTTCACCGGCAACAAAATCAGCGGGGCGGAATAGGTTTTCGGGTCGTCGGCGCTTTTCTTCCACTTCAGGAAGCCGATCGCCAGGAACAGTGTGTTGGCACCGCCCTCCTCCAGATCGCTGCGGGCCTTGCGGAACAGGTCGATCAGCGTGGCTTCCAGCTTGACCTTCTCCAGACTGGCCAGGACTTCGCCACGCGCCAGGGCCTGACGGGCCACTTCGTCGACCAGGCTTTCGTTGTTCTGCTGTTCATACAAGGCCTCATCACGGCCGCTGCTTTTCAAATCGGGGACCGCCACCACGCGGATGCGCTGACCGCTGGAGAGCAGGTCTTCAAGGGCCGCAGGATCAGGACACAGCAGGCGCACGCCTTTGGCGCTGTCCGGCAAATGCAGCAGACGATTGCGGGTGGTCAAATCGAGCAGTTTGCGTTGCCACAGGGTGAGTTTTCCGGCCGGGCCCGAGGCGTCCTCATTGATCTCGACATCGAACCCCGGCAGCGACGGCGCTTCTTCCAGCCCCTCAATCACGGGCGGTGTATCGTCGGCGCCATCGACCGGGACGGCTGACACCAGCGCCATCGGGCGAATCTTCTGCATCCGGGCGCGATGCACGTCGATGGCCATGATGAACTGCTCATCGTCGAGCTCACGTTCGGCGGCGGCCACCGCGCGGGAAAAACTCGGCGCAGGCGCCTGGGTCGCGAGGGTCGTCTCGAACACCAGCATTTCTTTCAAATCGAGACGCTTGCGCACGGCCGACGCTTCATCGGTGAGCAACTGGGAAAATTCCTGCGGCTGCAACCAGACGCCGGCGAACGCGTGCCCCTTGGTCATGACCAACAGCGCATTCAACCCGGCCTGCTCCAGCGCGGCCGCGAACAGCAACGCGGTGTCGAGGCACGTCGCCACACCGTTTTCCAGCACCACGCTCGGCGGTCGGATTTTCTGGCCCTGCTGCTCGAAGCTGGCAGGCGGCAACGCATAGCTCAGCTGGAAGCTGCACACCCCCGACCAGATGGCAGAGGCCAGTTCCCAGGTGCGGGTGCGGGATTTGCTTTCGTAGCCGTCGATACCGTCTTTCTTGCCGGCACGGCGCAAGACCTGCGAGGCGGCTTTGAGCACCCGGTCCACCGCCGGGTCATTGGGCATGCAAAACGCGGCGAGCAACTCCGGCATTGCGCTCAACCCGCCCCATTCGGTGCGGGCGAGCAGTTCGGTGGGGAAACGCTGTTCGACAAGCAGCGTCTCGCCTTGGGACACGCGCATGACCACGTCGGCGCTCAGGCTTTCCGTCAGGCCGGACAGGTAACCGGCGTTCAGCTTGATGTCGCGGTCAGAAATGCTGAGGCGATCACCGGGATGGATACGGTCAATGTTCCAGCTTCGGCTTTCAACGAAGTCCGGGTCGGTGCTTAAGGTCAGTACCAGGTTTTCGAGGGTGGTTTCTTCCTCGTTCCAGAGGCTCAATTCACGCACGAGGGGAACGGCATTCTGGTGGGAGGCGAAGCCGATCTTGCGGGCGATCAGCGCTTCAATCTTGATGTTCATTCACGGGATCCTGAAGCTACGAGCGCAGGCCTCCTGTAGAGGCCGCCAAATGGCGCCTATAGTCCATGAGTAATCGATGGATGTGAATGTGTTTATCGGTCAATCAGCCAGCCGGGCACTTTGCAGGGACGCCAGCGCAGCGGTCCCCCCACTGACAGCCTGCGCGAGCGCCTCACTGCCTGCGAGTGCCTTTTCCCCCTGCACGGGAGATGTCCCCCCAGCGGCGCACCAGGTAGTTGTGTTCATCCATGACGGCATTCCACACCGCGATGTGGCCCATGCGCTGCTCGTAGGAGCCGCCATCGCGCACCTCGCCAATGTCAATCAGCGGCAGGCCGTCGCTGCCCATCAGTTGTTCGCGGGCGGGCAGCCCGGCGTACCAGTAATCCCACTCGGCCGCGCTCAGGTGTTCGCGGCTGCGGGCCGGATTGCCGATGTAATAACCCTGGCGGGCCATGACTGCCCCTGGCCAGCCGGACAGCCACCAGTTCAAATACGCGTAGGCCGCATCGAGTATCGCGCCCTTGGCGTGGCGTGACAGGGACAAGCCGCCGAACCAGCCGCGATAGCCCTCACGCGGAACGGCAACGCGGTATTTCACGCCGGCGCGATGCAGGCGCACCAGAGTCGGCGACCATAGGCTCTGGATGTCGATCGTCGGGTGCAGCATCAGCTCCGCCGCTTCTTCATCATCAGACCAGAACGCGCCGAACATGCCCTGCCCCTGCTTACGCACGAGGATGTTGGCCAGCACGTCGATCTCTTCGATGCTCAGGTTGCCAATGTCGCGGAACTGCGCCAGCCCCGCGCCTTGCACAGCGAGCGCGGCGTCCAGCGCACCAATGGCCGCGTCACTTTGCAATGCCACCCGCCCGCACCAGGCCGGATCGACCAGCCAGCCCCAGCTCTCGTCCGCCGAACTGAAGCCGGCGGGTAGGCGCTCGGGGCGATAGGCGAAGCTGTCGGCGTTGTGGGTCAGTGGCAACATGCTGATCCGTTCGCTCACGGCGCTGCCAAGGCTGCCGTCGTGCTGCACAAACAGACGCTCGCTGGGCACGCTGCCGCTGCCGAGCCGGTCACTGGCCGACAGCCTGCCGCGTTTGGGCAGGTCGTTGATTTCGTGCCACAGGGCGACGCGGCGCGTGTCGATGGGCTGGATCGCACGGGCGGGCCAGACGAAATCCACGTTGTGGAACCACTGGTCATAGAGATCGTAACTGTCGGGCTGCATGACCGCGATGCGCTGGGCGGTCTGCACGTCATGCACCTGATAGACCAGCTTGATGCCCAGGTCTTCTTCGGCGCGAACCCGCAGGGATTCAAGCAGCGTCACCGAAGTGCCCAGCACCCTTAGCGTCACCGTCATGCCAGCGCTTCCCGGGGTGCCAGCGCCAGGCGCTCGCTGAACACCTCGAACGAGCGGCGCAACAGCGCGGTGTCCAGCCCGCGCACGATAAACACCAGCCGCGAACGATGATCGTCGCCGGGCCATTGCGGCAGGTGCACCGGCGCGTGCAGGCAATGCTGCACACCATGAATGACGACGGGGGCGTGGCTGTTGTTCACGTTAAGCAGTCCTTTGACGCGCAGGATTCGTTCGCCGTGGCATCTTAGCAGCATGGACAGCCAGACCCCGAAAGCGACCCAGTCCAGCGGGCGTTCAAAGGTCAGGCAGCAAACCTGCGCTTCACCGTGGCGCGCGGGCGTCGAGCGCACGCCCATCAATTGCCAGCGCGCGACCTCCTGGGCGGGATCACTGCTGTGCAGCCCGTCACCGAGCAACAGTTGATCGCCGCTCTGAATGGAATCCGTGGTCAGCACCGGCGCAGGATTGATCGAGTGCAAACGCAGTTGCAGCGTGCGCAATGCGTCTTCATCGGCGAGGTCGGTCTTGCTGATCAGCAGCCGGTCGGCGGCGGCGACCTGGGCCATCCATTCCGGGTGCAGGCGCTCCTGCAGCGCAGCATGGCTGGCATCGACCACGGTGACGACCAATCCGATATGCACCCGGCCCCGCAGATGAGGATCATTGTTGATGGTCGCCAGAATGGGCGCAGGATCGGCCAGGCCCGTGGTCTCCAGCAGGATGCGTCGGAAGGCCGGCACTTCGCCTCGCGCGCGGCGCTGGAGCAAATCGGTCAACGCGTCGCGCAGTTCGCCGCGAATGGAGCAACAGACGCAGCCGCTGGGCAGCAGGATGGTGTCCGGCGCGACCTCTTCCACCAGCAGGTGATCGATGCCGACGTCGCCGAACTCATTGATCAGCAGCGCCGTGTCGCCGAGGGTTTCCCCCTGCAGCAGGCGCTTGAGCAAGGTGGTCTTGCCGCTGCCGAGAAAGCCGGTGATGACATTCAGCGCGATGCTCATGGGTGCTGCTCCAGGTGGTCCAGCAGTCGTTCATCCAGTGGGTCCAGCGGGCGCCCGATCAATTGCTCGGCCCGTTGCCACAATTGGTCGAGGCCGCTGGCCAGTTCCTGCTTGCCGGTGGCGCCGAGCAGCAGGTAGGACACGCCTTGAAAGTCTTCGACCTTCAAACGAAACGGCGCCACCACCTTGTTGATGGCGGCAATCCGGCGCAGGCGTTCGCGGCGCCGGGGCAGTTCGTCACCCAGCGGATCGCTCCAGTGCACGTCTTCGCCCAGCAAGCCGCAGAGTCCACACATGGTCATTCGCTCCTGCTTTATTGGGTGATGAGCTATTCGCGGCTATGTTCTTTGTGCTTGGGCATCAAGGCATCACATCGCCGGAATTGGGCCCCAGGGTCTGGCCGACGAACAGATTGCCGCCGGGCTCGCTGGCCAGCAGCACGGCGACGGGCGCCACTTCATGCGCCAGACCAAAGCGGCCCAGGGGCAGCTCCGCCGCTTTGGCGGTCTTCCACGCGCTGCTGATCCCGGCCACCAGCGGCGTTTCAATCGGCCCCGGCGCAATGGCGTTGACCAGCACGTTGTCCTTGGCCACTTCCAGGGCGAGGGATTTCGTAAAGCCGATCACTCCGGCCTTGGCCGCCGCGTAATGGGTCAGCTCGGCGCCGCCCTTGATGCCCAACTGCGACGCGACGTTGATGATGCGTCCCCAGCGCTGCGCAAGCATGTGCGGCAAGGCGCGCTGACTGGCGATGAACACGCTGGTCAGGTCGACGCGCAGCATGTCGTTCCACATCTCCAGGGTCAGATCGACACAGCGGGCCTGGGTCAGCATGCCGGCGTTGTTGACCAGAATATCGATGCCGCCAAAGTGCTGAACGCAGGCATCGACCCCGGACTGCGCGCCCTCGACGGTGCCGACATCGGCCACGCTTTCGACCACTTCGACGCCCAGTTCGCGGCAGTGCTGAGCGATGTTGGCCAGGGTGACGGCGTCGCGATCGGCCAGGACCAGCCGCGCGCCCTGCTCGGCATAGGCCCGCGCAATGGCGGCGCCGATACCGCTGCCTGCGCCGGTAATCACCGCGCGTTTGTTGACCAGTTGCATGGTGCTTCCTCTTTCAGTCTGCGGCTTGTGGCGTAATCAATAGCGGATCGGCGTTGCGCCTTACTCCGGCCAACGCACGGTCAGGCCGCCATCGATGACGATGCTTTGTCCGGTGAGATAACTGGATTCGTCGCTGCACAGGAATCGCACCAGGGACGCGACCTCATCGGCCCGACCGACACGGCCCAACGGGATGGCATGGGCCGCTTTGGCGAGGCCCTCCGGCCCGAGCGAGTTCTTGCTGTCCAGCGATTGCGGTGTCTCGATCAAACCCGGAATCACCGCGTTGCAGCGAATCCCCCGGGGCGCCAGTTCCACCGCCAGCGAGCGGCACAACCCTGGCACACCGGCTTTGGCAGCGGCGTAGTGCGAGTGGTCCTGCCAGCCATAGACGCCCCCGGCAATCGACGAAATTGCCACCATGGAGCCGCCCTCGCCCATGTGCCGGGCCGCCGCGCGAAAAGTGCGCATCACACCGGTGAGATCGACATCGAGCATCTCGTTCCAGCGTTCGTCGGTCATTTCCAGCAACGGCGCCCGGCGCAGCAGGCCGGCATTGGCGACCGCGTAATCGATCCGGCCAAAGCGGCTGATCGCCTGCTCGGCCAGCGCATCCACCGAGGCGGTCTGAGTAACGTCTAGCTCGGCCATCAGGCATTCGCCGCCCGCCTCTGCCACCAACCGCGCCGTGATCTCGGGATCATGAGGGTCGGCCGGGTAATAGCCGCCCACCACCGCAACGCCCTTGTGCGCGAACGCCACCGCCAGGGCCTGGCCGATCCCGCTGGCGGCCCCGGTAATCAACGCTACTCTGCGAGTCATGTTCAGTTCCTTATTGGACGGTTTCAGGCCGCACGTGGCGGGCGGCAAACATCAATACCCCGGACAAAAAGCACGGCACGGCACCGAAATACAGCGCCGAGGTCTGCCAGTCGCCCCCGGCGCTCAGCACCGATGTCGCACCAAACCCTGCGACGACCGCGCCGAGCGGGCCCATCGCGTGGATGATCGCGCCGCCGGTGGCGCGGATGCTGGTCGGGAAGCTCTCGCTGATGAAAAACAAAGCGGCGGAATACGGACCGATCAGGAAGAACAGCCCGAGGCTGTACAGGCCGACCACCGTAGGCATGTTGCTGGGGGCGAACAGCATGCCGGCGAAGGACAGGCCGCCGAGCATCCAGCCCAGGCCGATGACGTTGCGTCGACCGATCTTGTCGCCCATCCAGCCGTGGCTCAGGTAACCGCAGTAGCCCACCAGGTTAGACAGCACCAGAATAATCAGCGAGTTCTCGAACGAGAGGTGGTGCACGCTGACGATCACGGACGTGCCCAGCACGCTGAACACCTGAATCGCGGCCCAGTTGAGCAGGATCGCTGCGCCTATCACCAGGGTGGCGCGTCGTGAGGTGCCCCGGAACGCTGCACCGAAGCCGGCCGTGCGATGTTCTTCGTAATCCACGCCGTAGGTCATCGCCACCTGTTTGGCCTGTTCAGCGTCGCCCGCCTTGCGCAACTGGGTGATGCGCTGGTGAATCTGAAACTGCGGGCTCTCCTTGAGCTTGCGCGCCATGAACGCAATCACCAGCGCCGGGATCGCGGCAAACACGAAGCAGCCCTGCCAGCCGATGATCGGCAGCAGCACCGCGGTCAGTCCGGCGGCGATCAGCGCGCCGACCGGCCAGCCGCCCTGCACCAGGCTGTAGATGAAGCCACGACGCTTGGCCAGGCGCGGATCTTCGGAGGCCGCATAGATTTCGCTGAGGTAAGTGGCGTTAACGGTTTCTTCGGCGTAACCCAGCCCGCTCAGGGAGCGGATCAGGATCAGCGGCGACTTGCCCCATGATCCGCCCAGCGCCGTAAGCGCCGAGCAGATCGCGGAACCGGTGACCGTAAAAATGATGCCCATGCGTCGACCGAGGCGATCCACCAGCGGCCCGATGGCCAGCGCGATGACCGCCGTGCCCACCGCGGCCCAGGTGGCGATTTCCGCCTGTTCCGCTTCGCCCCACTGAAAGTGCCGGCCGATTTCCGGCAGCAAGGTGCCGAACAGGATGAAGTCGTACACCGCGAAGACCCACGCGAAGAACGCGATCCAGGTGGCGTAGCGCACTTGTTCGGAAGTCAGTTGCTGGGGTTTCCAGCCGGTCAGATCAAGCTTGTTATAAATGGACATGGGTCACGCCTCGGAATGAAGGGGCAATCAGCTGTGGCGAGGATTACGGCGGACGAAGTCATCGGCGATTTCGTCGAACGTGACGAACTTGACGCCGGCGTGGCTCTGGATGTGCTCGATCAATCGCTCCAGCATCAGCAGTACTTGCGGGCGACCGGAGACGTCCGGGTGGATGGTCATGGTGAACACGGCGTGCTCGTGCTCGCGGTAGACCCAGTCGAATTGATCGCGCCACATCTCTTCCAGATGACGCGGGTTGACGAAGCCGTGGCTGTTGGGCGCCTTTTTGATGAACATCATTGGCGGCAGGTCATCGAGATACCAGTTGGCCGGAATTTCCACCAGATCGGTTTCCTGCCCCCGCACCAGCGGTTTCATCCAGGTGTCGGGGTGCTGGGTGTAATCGATCTTGGTCCAGCTGTCGCCCACGCGCACGTAGTAAGGGTGGAAGTCGTTGTGCATCAGGCTGTGGTCGTACTTGATGCCCTTCTTGAGCAGCAACTCGTTGGTGACCTTGCTGAACTCCCACCAGGGTGCGACGTAGCCGGTGGGGCGTTTGCCGGTCATCCGGGTGATCAGCTCGATGGACTTGTCGAGGACGATTTCTTCCTGCTCGGGGGTCATGGCGATGGGGTTTTCGTGGCTGTAGCCATGCACCCCGATCTCGTGACCGGCGTCGAACACGGCCTTCATTTGCTCGGGAAACGTCTCCATCGAGTGCCCGGGCACGAACCAGGTGGTGCGCAGGCCGTAGCGCTCGAACAGCTTGAGCAGGCGCGGCGCCCCGATTTCGCCCGCGAACAGGCCACGGGAAATATCGTCAGGCGAATCCTCGCCACCGTATGACCCCAACCAGCCTGCCACGGCGTCTACGTCGACACCGAAGGCGCACAGAATTTCTTTAGCCATCATCGTTCTCCAGCGGAGTTATCGGATCATTCGTTCGGGAAGGTGCGCACCGCGGCTTCAACGGCCAGCGCAGCGCGCAATAAACGTGAGTCTTCGCCACACGGCGCGCTGATCAACACACCGGTTGGCAGGCCCAGGGCGTCACAGCCGCTTGGCAGCGACACGCCCGGCATGTCCAGCAAACTGCCCGGCATGGTCAGGCGCAGCGTGGCCAGGTTGGTGCGTATGAACAGGTCATCGTCACTCAACAACGGCGCGAGGGGCGGCGCCACGTGGGCCACGCTCGGGGTAATCAGAAAGGCGCCATCGAGCTCGTCGCTCATCTGTTGCTGAAGGCGCTCGCGGGCGCTGTACAGGTTGATCAACTGGCTGGCCGGGAACGCCCGCGCCGCCTCAAGACGGCGTCGTACCCGAGGGTCGAGTTGCGCGGCCGCGTCGCTGTCGAGCAAGGCTTGATGCAGGGCGAACGCTTCTGCCGAGCCCAGCCATCCCTGTTGCTGGATCAGGTCGAGCGTAGTCTGAAAGGCAGGCGACGGACGCACGTCGATCAGGGCGCCCTGGGCCTGCATCGCACTCACACAGCGCAGCAGGTTGTCGCGCACGGCCGGCTCGACGCGGTCGTCCTCAAGAACCGCCTGATCGACCCGGAACCGCTGGCCGGCCAACGAGCGCGGCAGCAAAGAGGTCGGTTTCGTGCGACCCCGCAGGATGTCGTCAATGGCCACGGCATCACGCACGCTGCGGGTCAGCGGGCCGAGGCTGTCGAGGGTGTGCGCGAGGGGGAAGACGCCGTCGCGGCTGTAGCGCCGGCAGCTGCTGCGAAAACCCACCAGGCCGTTGAAGGCCGCCGGGATGCGGATCGAGCCGGCGGTGTCGGTGCCCATGGCGATGGGGACGATGCCCGCTGACACCGCGACCGCCGAGCCTGACGAAGAGCCGCCGGGAATGCGCGGCTGGTCATGCCCGAGCGGATTGTGCGGCGTGCCGAAGTGGGGATTCAGCCCCAGGCCGGAGTAGGCGAACTCACTGAGGTTGGTTTTGCCGACGCTGACCATCCCGGCCCGTGACAGCAGGCCGACGATCTGCGCATCCAGCAGGGCTGGCGCGCACTCACGGCGCACCGCTGCGCCTGCGGTGGTCGGGCTGCCGGCCAGATCAAACAGGTCTTTCCAGGCGATGGGCACGCCGTCCACCGCGCTCGCCGGCTGCCCCGCCGTCCACCGCGCCGCCGAGGCTTGAGCTTCGCGGCGTGCCCGTTGAGTAGAGAAAGAGATGAACACGTCGTCGACTGCGGCCGCCTTCGCCAGTACAGCGTCCAGAGCCTGCACCGGGTCGCTGCGTCCACTGGCGAAATCTTGTGCCATGGCCAGTGCGTCGGCGATTAACGGATCCGGGAAGCGAGCGTCGGACATTTCATCTACCCTTTAATGTACATATTCGGAGAATGTACGTTTAACAAAGGCAGAAAGCGTGCCAGAGTCGGCACTGGCATATTCATGGAGCGGTGGATGCGCGAGACGCCGGGCCAGCATGCCCGGGCTAGATACGTTGCCGGGTTTTACTGACTCACCGAATGTGCGGATGCTCGACCATGATGAAGTGGTAGCTGTTCAGGATGGATATTTACGCAAAGGTACGTTTTAGTGCAGAAAAGTAACAACGGCTCCAATACCGTGCGTTCTGACGTGACCCGCAGTGACAACCTGTCTTGTGCGAGAATCGCCGCCCGCCTTCCGAGAAGTGTATGAAATCGATGTCCACCGAGGATTCCCGCACTGCGTCCCGCTACGCCACGATCCGGCAGGTTCTGCGCGATGCCATCGTCAACGGTGACGTGGTTGAAGGACTGGTGCTGCTCGAAGCGCCGCTGGCAGAGCTGTTCGGCACCAGTCGGGTGCCGGTGCGCCGGGCGCTGGATCTGCTCCATGAAGAAGGCCTGATCAGCCGATTCAACGGACGCGGGTACCTGGTCAACCCCGAGGGCGCCGAGGTGCAGCCGGTGCGCCTGGCCTTGACCCATCATCAGCTGGGCCTCGATAGCAGTGAAGAGCTGGTGGACACGCGCCCGCTGGGGGAACGGATTTACGATGAAATCGGCGCGGCGTTATCGACCTGTATCGCATTCGGTCATTATCGGCTCGACGAGCAAATCGCCGCCGAACACTATGGCGTGAGTCGGGCCGTGGTCCGTGAGGCGCTGATGCGGCTCCGCGATCGGGGGCTGGTGGAGAAAGAGCCCTACTCGCAGTGGCTGGCCGGGCCGCTCACCGCGCGGGAAGTGACCGAAGATTACGAGCTGCGGGCCTGCCTCGAGCCTGAAGCGCTGCGCCAGACCGCGCCGGGCCTGAGCCGGGACGACCTTGTGGCCATGCTCGCGCGAGTGGAAGCCGCGCAGAACGGCGCTCAGTGCAGCCTGGCGGACATCGAGCGACTGGAAGAAGACCTGCATCACCACTGCCTCGCTGGCATCACCAACCGCAAGATCGCGACGTTGATCCGCCAGGGCCAGAGCCCCATGATCATCAGCCGGATTTTCTACAGCCAGCTGGGGATCGGGCCCGACGACGCAATGCTGGCCGAACATCGTTTGATCCTGGAACTCCTGCTGCACGGCGCCTTCGACGCCGCAGCGCTGAACCTCAAGGAACACCTCAACCGCGCCAGCCAGCGGATGCTGCAGCGGCTGAAAGTCCTGTCCGTACTGCCCGAACAGCCCGTCCCGGAATACCTGACCCGACTCAGCTGACGCTCAGTGGGACCGGCTTTAGCCTCGGAGATGCTGGGTGATGCAGGCATAGCGCATGCTCTCGGTGAGACCGGTTTTAGCCGGGAAAGCGTCAGTGGGCACGCTGCGAAATCGATGGTGATCACACCGGCCTCTTCCCGGTTGAAGCCGGTCCCGCTAAAGAGCATCGCGTGCATCCAGCAAGGCCGGCGCCGGACTCAATTGTGGGACCGGTTTTAGCCGGGAAAGCGTCAGTGGGCACGCTGCGAAATCGATGGTGATCACACCGGCCTCTTCCCGGCTAAAGCCGGTCCCACTAAAGAGCATCGCGCGCATCCAGCAAGGCCGGCGCCGGACTCAATTGTGGGACCGGCTTTAGCCGGGAAGGCGTCAGAGGGCACGCTGCGAAATCGATGGTGATCACACCGGCCTCTTCCCGGCTGAAGCCAGTCCCGCTAAAGAGCATCGCGTGCACCCAGCAAGGCCGGCGCCGGACTTAATTGTGGGACCGGCTTTAGCCGGGAAGGCGTCAGTGGCAACACCGCACTCACTCCGCCCGCATCACCCGGTTGCGTCCCTCCTGCTTGCCTTCATATAACCGCTGATCCGCCCGGTTCAGCGCATCGCGGAACATCTCCCCGTCTTTCAAGATGGCCACCGCCAGGGTCGCGGTGAGGGCCAGGCTCACCTGTCTGATCTCCCCGGCCTGCTCGCGAATGTGCGTCAGTATCCGCTCGGCGATCAGCCGCGCATCCTCGAAGGGGGTGTTGGGCATCAATACCAGAAACTCCTCGCCGCCCCAGCGCGCGGCGATGTCGGTGGTGCGCACGCATCGGCCGATGACGTCGGCCACCTGTTGCAGCACCACGTCGCCCATGTCGTGGCCGTGCTGGTCGTTGATCAGCTTGAAATGATCGATGTCGATCAGCACCAGCGCCGTCGGGATCTCGCGACGCCCCCCGCCCAACTGACGCAAGCGCTGCAGCACGCGGCGGCGGGTATAGAGGTTGGTCAGGCTGTCACGGTGGGCCGAGTGGTAAAGGTTCATGTGCATCGACAGGTTGAAACGCACCGACAGTGCTGTGGCATGCAGCAGTAACGCCGTGGCGGTCAAGGCGTTGGCGGCGCCGAACAGGTCCTGGGCCTGCTCGCTGACGCTGATCACCGGCACCTTGTTACGCATCAGGTACCCGCCCACCGTGACGATGAGCACGGCGGCGCTCAGGCATCCTCGGCGCACCGGCGAGGAGTGAAAACCGAAAGCGATGATGGGAACGATGCAAAATACGTAGAGATGGAAATTGCTGTCCCAGCCGAGCACCCAAGTGGCGATCGCCGCATGGGCGATGATTTCGACGCAGATCAGCATGCCGGCGCACCGATAAAGACGGCGTTTGATCGCCAGCAGGCAGGCAATGTAGGCCGTGACGCTCGCCGCGTTGGTGAGCCACATCACGCGTAGATCCACGATCAGGAACAAACCCAGCAGCAGCACGTGGATCGCGAACGCGATCTGCACGATCGGGATGATGTGTTTCCAGTATTCAACGGTGGCTTCGCGCGTGACCTGAGTGCGGTCATCGGCAGTAAGGCTGTTCATCACGGTGTCTCTGCGGAATAAGTACGGTGGGTGCAGCAAGTCGCTATAGCACGCCTCTCAGAACAGTGTGCGCCCTGTATCAAGTTCACGCTAAGAATTAGCTTTAAGCTTAAGTGGATCCAGACGTAGGCAATTGATTCTGAAAGCATTTTAAAGTTGGGGCATTTTGCCAGTATTTTTTTTTGCGACCGCATAAAACTAATTAAAATGCGCAACGGTCATTGAAGTAAGCGCAAAAACTATTGCGTTCTGTCCATGACCAAAGGAACTGCCAGTATGATTCGTGATGACCGCGTTACACCTGCCGCCTACGACGATCCTGTCTACCGGGGCACTGCTGTTGCACCCTTGCTCAAACGTATTTCCTGGGGCGCCATTCTGGCCGGTGTGGTACTCGCGCTGGTGGTTTCCCTGATGCTCAGCTTGCTGGGCACCGCCATCGGCACCGCGAGCATCGATCCGCTGCAAGAAGCTGATCCGCTGGCGGGCATGGGCAAAGGCACCGGCATCTGGCTGGGTGTCAGTATGGTCATTTCCCTGTTCGTCGGTGGCTGGGCCGCCGGCCGGTTGGCCCATCGCGAAGGCGCCTTCCACGGCATTCTGGTCTGGGCCAGCGTTTCGCTGATCAGCGTTTACCTGGTCTCCAGCGCCGTGACCGGCGTCGTGCGCGGCGGTTTGAACCTGGCGGGCAGCGGTCTGTCTGCGGTGGGCAGCGGTATCGCGCAAGTGGCCCCGGCCGTTGGCGGCAAGATTCAGGAGCAACTGCGTGCCCAGGGGATCGACTTCAATCTGGACGATATCCAGGGCGAGATCGAACAAGCCATGCGCCAGACCGGCAAGCCTGAGCTGGACCCGAACAAGGTCAAGCAGGACGTCGCCACCACCCAGGAAGACGCTAAAAACACTGCCCAGCGCAGCGCTCAAGCGCCGCAACAAGCCGACGAGCAACTGAGCGGCTTGCTGGACCGTCTGAAGGCCAAGGGCGACCAGGCCTGGGATGCGGCTGACCGCCAGGCGTTCGTCAACCTGATCAAGGCCCGCGGCAACAAGACCGACGCTGAAGCCAACCAGATCGTTGATCAGGCCCAGGCCAGCTACCGTCAGGCGTACGCCAAGTATCAGGAGCTGAAAGCTCAGGCAGAACAGAAAGCCCGAGAAGCGGCTGACGTTGCGGCGAAAAACATTTCCCGCGCCGCCTGGATCCTGCTCCTCACCCTGGTGGTATCTGCCCTGGTCGCGGCAGGCGCTGGTGCAATGGGTCGTCGTACCCAACCGGCTGCGAAGATCGTCGGCGCTGTCTAAGCGTCAGGTTCAAGCCCCCAAATAAAATGGCCCGATCGCAAGATCGGGCCATTTTTGTTTGCGCTGCGGCTGTGAAACGAACGGCTCCGTACATCTGAAAATGCCGATTCACGCCTGCGCCAGAATGCACCGCAGCAAGCCAGGGAAGCGAATATCCAGTTCGTCAGTGCGCAGTGAATTCATGTGGGTGGTCCCGATGTTGCGCGTGTGCACCAGGCCCGCGTCGCGCAGGACGCGAAAGTGATGGGACATGCTGGACTTGGGCCGCCCGCCGTCGAGTTCACCGCAGGTGGCCTCGGCCACCGAGGAAAGACAGCGAACGATTTCGAGACGCACGGGGTCACTTAATGCGTAAAGCAAACGCTCAAGTGTGAGTTCGGTAGGTAACGGATGTTTGAAGGCGCGCATGCCGCGCATCATAGCGGGGGGTTTCATTCTTCGCCATATTTCGAATACTATCGAACAAGCGAATTCAATCATCAGGAGTATTTCATGTCTGCATTGTTCGAACCCTTCACGCTGAAGGACGTGACCCTGCGTAACCGCATCGCCATCCCTCCAATGTGCCAGTACACGGCAGACGACGGCGTGATCAACGAGTGGCACCACGTTCACCTGGCGAGCATGGCCCGCGGCGGCGCCGGTCTGGTGGTCGTCGAAGCCACCGCCGTCTCCCCTGAAGGCCGTATCACTCCGGGTTGCGCCGGTATCTGGAGCGACGAGCACGCCAAGGCGTTCATTCCTGCAGTACAAGCGATCAAGGCCGCCGGCTCGGTCCCGGGCATCCAGATTGCCCACGCCGGCCGCAAGGCCAGCGCCAACCGTCCATGGGAAGGCGACGACCATATGGCGGCTGATGACGCCCGTGGCTGGCAGACCATCGCGCCGTCGGCCATCGCTTTCGGCGCCAACCTGCCGAAAGTCCCGCAGGAAATGACCCTCGATGACATCGCCCGGGTCAAGCAGGACTTCGTCGACGCAGCACGCCGCGCCCGTGAAGCGGGCTTTGAGTGGATCGAGCTGCACTTCGCCCACGGCTACCTGGGCCAGAGCTTCTTCTCCGAACACTCCAACCAGCGCACTGACGCCTACGGTGGCAGCTTCGACAACCGCAGCCGCTTCCTTCTGGAAACCCTGGCCGCCGTGCGTGAAGTCTGGCCGGAAAACCTGCCGCTGACCGCGCGCTTCGGTGTGATCGAGTACGACGGTCGTGACGAGCAGACCCTCAGCGAATCCATCGAACTGGCGCGCCGCTTCAAGGCCGGCGGTCTGGACCTGCTGAGCGTCAGCGTCGGTTTCACCATCCCTGAAACCAACATCCCGTGGGGCCCGGCCTTCATGGGCCCGATCGCCGAGCGCGTACGCCGCGAAGCCGATATCCCGGTGACCTCGGCATGGGGTTTCGGCGATCCAAAACTGGCTCAGGCCGCCGTGCAGAATGGTCAGCTGGACCTGGTCTCGATCGGCCGTGCGCACCTGGCGGATCCGCATTGGGCGTATTTCGCCGCCAAAGAACTGGGCGTCGATAAAGCTTCGTGGACCCTGCCTGCTCCCTACGCGCACTGGCTTGAACGCTACCGTTAAGCGTCCCGCGATACAGAATGCCGCCCAATGAGGCGGCATTTTTATTTGTCGGCGGCACTGGGTACTATCCGCTGCCGGCCGCCTGTTGACGCGCCCTGCCCGACTTGAATCCCCATCCAGGACCTGACGATGATCAGAGAGTTGAAAACCTTTGTCTGCGTTGCGCGGCGAGGCACCTTTGCGGCGGCTGGACGTGAGGTCGGCCTGACGCAGTCGGCGGTCAGTGCGCAGATCAAGAACCTCGAAGACACCCTCGGCGTCACCCTGTTCGACCGCACCGGCCGCGCCGCCACCCTCAACGCTGCCGGTCAGCGCGCCGTGGCGCTGGCTGAAGAAATGCTGCAGTTATTCGGGCGCATGGGCAGCCCCGACAGCGCCAATGACTTCCGTGGCGCGCTGCGCATTGGCGCCATCAGCACCGCGCAGACCGGCATCTTGCCCCAGGCCCTGGTGGCGTTGCGCAGCAAGGCGCCGTTCATCGAAGCCAGCCTCGTACCGGGCGTGTCACTGAACCTGCTCAGTCAGGTGGACGCCGGCGAGCTGGACCTGGCGATCATGATCAAACCGCCGTTTGCCCTGCCGAAGGAGCTGCACGCCGAGGTCATCGCCAGAGAGCCGTTCGTGCTCATCACGCCGGCGGGCATGGAGGGCGACGACCCACGGCAGATCCTCAGCGATAACCCCTTCATTCGCTACGATCAACGCTCGTTCGGCGGCCGTCGGGTCACTCAGTTTTTGCGCGAGCGCAAGCTCGAGGTGCGGCAAACCCTGGAGCTCGACGAACTGGACGCCATCGTCAAGATGGTCCGCGCCGGGCTCGGCGTGGCGCTGGTGCCCATGGCCGGGTTGTGGCTGGAGCACGCGGAGAACGTGCGGATCATCGATCTGGGCGAGATGACCTTTTTCCGCGAGATCGTGCTGGTGAGCAAATACCTGCAGCGGCACACACCGCTGCTGGACCTGTTTCGCCATTGCGTCATCGACACGCTGAATCACCCGTCGCGCTGACCGCAATCCGGCAGGCGGCTATTTGGCGAAGAGCTGGCTCATGTCCTTGAATGCCTTGAATTCCAGGGCGTTGCCGCACGGGTCGAACAGAAACATGGTGGCCTGCTCGCCGACCTGGCCCTGAAAGCGGATGTACGGTTCGATCACAAACTTGGTTTCCCGGGCGCGCAGACGCTCCGCCAACGCCTCCCACTCTTCCCAGTGCAGGATGATGCCGAAATGCGGAACCGGCACGTCGTGGCCGTCCACCGCGTTGGAGTGCACGGATTCCTGGGAAGTGGTTTTCGGGTGCTCGTGGATGACGAGTTGATGGCCGTAGAAATCAAAGTCGACCCATTGCTCGCTGGAGCGGCCTTCGGAAAGACCGAAAACATCGCCGTAGAAGTGGCGTGCGGCGGCAAGGTCGTAGACGGGAATGGCGAGGTGGAACGGCGAGAGGCTCATGGTCGATCCTTAAAGACGGGTAGGACGTCAGCGATGACGTGAGCAAAGTGTTGATCGTAAACAGGCGTTGGGAAAGCGGATATTCGCGCTACTGAGCCTCAACTATTTTGATCAATCACCAACACGTGCCAGGCTCTGCCATCGAACCTCTGCCTGCTCGACGCCACGCCAGAGTCACGCGTGTGGCGCTACAAACTGATAGCCACACTCGTCGGCCACACTTGGATCCTCGCCGAGCACCTTTGCCTAACACCCTTTGATGACACGCCGTCCGTGCCACACGACCGATTGTCAGATTCCAGCCATACAGAGGCCTGATTTACCCAGGAAAGCATTCATCTATCGCGCCGCCCGCCGATAGACCGGCAGACAGACTGCAATCCTTTCCCCGCAATCGCTTGAAGGCTCTACGGCATGACCAAATCCCTGAAATTCAGCCACAAAATTCTGCTGGCGGCGTCGCTGGTGGTGATCGCTGCATTCACCTTGTTCACCCTGTACAACGATTATTTGCAACGCACTGCCATCCGCGATCAGTTAAGGGAAAGTCTGAACCAGATGGGCGAAAGTACGGCCGGTAATATCCAGAACTGGATGTCGGGACGCATTCTGCTGGTGGAGAACGTCGCCGAGGGTGCCGCCGTGTCGCCGTCGCCTGAAGTGTTCAACCTTCTGCTCGGCCAGCCGACGCTGATCTCGACGTTCATGAGTATCTACCTGGGCAAGGCCGATGGCTCGTTCGTGACGCAACCGCCTGACGACATGCCCGGCGATTACGACCCGCGCACCCGCCCCTGGCACAGCGATGCGCTGAAGGCCGGCAAAACCACCCTCACCGAGCCGTACCTGGACGCCGTGACCAAGGGCCTGATCGTAACGATCGCCACGCCGGTCAAAGGCCCTTCCGGGGTCGCCGGCGTTGCGGGCGGTGATTTGAGCCTCGAAGTGCTGGTGAAGATGATCAGCGCGCTGCGCCTGCAGAACGACGGCCATGCCTTTCTGGTCGACGCCAACGGCCGCATCCTCGTGCATCCGGACACCTCGCTGGTGATGAAAACCCTGGCCGAGGTCTACCCGAACGCTACGCCGCGGTTGTCCGAGGACGTCAGCGAAAGCGAGCACGCCGGCAATATGGAGGTCATCACCTTTGCTCACGTTGACGGTCTGCCTTCGGTCAACTGGTACGTCGGCATCGCCGTCGACAAGAGCCAGGCCTACGCCGCCCTGGGTGATTTCCGTAACTCGGCGATCGTCGCCACGATTATCGCCGTGGTGCTGATCATTCTTCTGCTGGGCGTGCTGCTCAACGTGCTGATGCGTCCGCTGAACACCATGGGCCGTGCCATGCACGACATCGCGGCGGGTGAAGGGGATCTGACCAAACGTCTGGCGGTCCTCAGTCAGGACGAATTCGGTTACCTGGGCAACGGCTTCAACCTGTTCGTCGAACGGATCCATGATTCGATGCGCGAAGTGGCCTCCTCCACCGTGCAGCTCAATGAAGTCGCATTGCGTGTGGTGAGCGCTTCGAACTCTTCGATGCTCAACTCCGACCAGCAAGCCAACCGCACCAGCAGTGTCGCGGCGGCCATCAACGAGCTCGGCGCAGCGGCGCAGGAAATCGCGCAGAACGCCGCGATGGCTTCCGGGCATTCCAGCGACGCCCGCAGCATGGCGTCCAGCGGTCAGGCCGTGGTCGGTCAGAACATTCAGGCAATGAACCGCTTGTCGACGCGCATCAGCGGCGCCAGCGAGCAGATCGAACAGCTCAACACCAAGACGGCCAACATCGGGCAGATTCTCGAAGTCATCACCGGCATCTCCCAGCAGACCAACCTGCTGGCCCTCAACGCCGCCATCGAAGCAGCGCGCGCCGGGGAAGCCGGGCGCGGATTTGCCGTGGTGGCTGACGAAGTTCGCAGCCTGGCCCATCGCACTCAGGAATCGGCCAGTCAGGTTCAGAAAATGATCGAAGAGCTGCAGCACGGCGCCCGTGAAGCGGTGTCGATCATGAACGAGAGCCAGCGCGAGAGCCATGAAAGCGTGAGCATCGCCAACCAGGCCGGCACCAGCCTGGAAAGCGTGACCGTGCGCATCGGCGAGATCGACGCGATGAACCAGTCGGTCGCCACGGCAACCGAAGAGCAGACCTCAGTGGTCGAGGCGATCAACGTCGACATCACCGAGATCAACACACTGAACCAGGAAGGCGTGGAAAACCTGCAAGCCACGCTGCGCGCCTGTGCCGACCTGGAACGCCAGTCGGTGCGCTTGACGCAGCTGGTGGGCAGTTTCCGTATCTGAAGCAAGTCGGAGCGCTGTTCATCGCAAACCTGACGCTTGATCGGTCAGTGCTTGCCAAACCAGCGCTTCGACGAAATGATGGCACTAAGACACTACTCGTGATGTCACAGTCCGGTAACCCACCCCTTTTGGTGCAACATGCTTTCCTTTGTCCTCGATCGCCCTGACCCCAATGACGCGCAACTTCTTGCCGAAGTTGATCGCACCATCGCGTCGCGCTTTCGCAGTCTGCGTTTCAGTACTGACCTGGAACGTCGTTACGAAGCAGAGACGCTCGAGCAACGCCGCCAGTTTCTCACTGCCGTAGGCATCGGCGGCATCCTCATCTACAACCTGTTCATGGTCAGCGACTGGCTCAGCCTTAACGACATGTTTACCTACGTGGCGGTGGGCCGTGTCTGCCTGATGACGCCGATCTTTATTCTTCTGCTGATCATCACCGACCGCGCCTGCACCCGACGCACTGTCGAGACAACGGCAGCCATCGGCACCGTCACGTGTTCGGTGATGCCGCTGGTGGTGATGATCTTCAGCGAAAGTCCGTTTCGCTTGCACTACCAACTGGGAATGCTGCTGATCATGGTGTATTGCACGGTGATCCAGCAGGTGCCAGTGCGGTGCGCGGCGGTATCCATGGCTTGCATGCTGGTCATCCAGCTAGTGACTACTTACCTCGCTGACTTCGCCGACTTTCAGATCTGGCAGGCCAATGCGCTGCTGTTCTTTTCCACCGCGGCGCTGCTGATGATGGCGTCGTGGTTTCTGGAACACGGCAGTCGTTTGAGTTATCTGTTTGCGTTGCGCGGGCGCTTGCTGCAATCGCAATTGGTGGAACTGGCGCGGATCGATTCGCTGACGCAATTATTCAACCGGCGCTTTCAGGGCGAGGTGCTGGCATCGCTGTGGAGCCGCTCGATGCAGGCGCCCACGAACGTCGCGGTCATCCTGCTGGACATCGATCATTTCAAATCCTACAACGATAATTACGGGCACATGCAGGGCGACACCTGCCTGCGTCTGCTCAGTGGCGTGATTCAGCGCACCGCGCAGAAAGCCAACGCCCTGACCTTCCGCTTCGGCGGCGAAGAAATCCTCGTGCTCATGACCGACGCCCACCCGGCCCAGGCCAGGGCGCTGGCGGAAAACCTGCGCTTGGCGGTCGCCGCGCTCAATGTGCCTCACCCGGTACTGGGCGATGGCGCCAGAGTCACCATCAGCCTGGGCGTCGCCGTCGCCAGCGCACCGCACACCAGCGCCGAAGTGCTGATCGCCATGGCCGACAAGGCCCTCTATGCCGCCAAGGGCGAGGGCCGCGACTGCCTGCGCTGCGCCCCCGCTGAAGTGGCCTAACGGGCCCTACCCCCAAGCTGCGGTCCGACTGAATGACTGCGGTCCCACTAAAAAGCATCGCGTGCATCTGGAGAACTGGCTGGACGCGAACCTTGTGGGACCGGCTTTAGCCGGGAAGGCGTCGGCATTCACACTGCAGAATTGAGGGTGCCCCCACTGGCCTCTTCCCGGCTGAAGCCGGTCCCACTAAAGAGCATCGAGTGCATCCTGGGGAACTGGCTGAGCGCGAACCTTGTGGGACCGGCTTTAGCCGGGAAGACGTCGGCATTTACACTGCAAGATTGAGGGTGCCCACACTGGCCCCTTCCCGGCTGAAGCCGGTCCCACTAAAAAGCATCGATTGCATGAGGGGAACTGGCTGAACGCGAACCTTGTGGGACCGGCTTTAGCCGGGAAGACGTCGCCATTCACACTGCAGAATTGAGGGTGGCCACACTGGCCCTTTCCCGGCTGAAGCCGGTCCCGCTATCTGACCGCATGTACATGCCAGTCCGTAATGATCATGCAGGACTGGCTTTAGCCGGTCCCACTAACCCTCCTTATACCCCTGCGATCCACCCTCCCGCTCGCGAAAGTGCCAGAAAAGCACAGTCCTAAAACGTCAATTGGGTGACGCATAAAACCATCGAAATGTGCCGATCGTCACAAAACGACGGTTTCCCGACATACGGCTACAACTTTTCCGTTGAGTTAGGTCATACCTGCTGCAGTGCCGATTGGAAATTGGCACGCAGCGTGACCTCAGCCTGTGAACGGAGATAAGTACATGATTTTTAACGTCCAAAATTTTGGCGCCAAGGGAGATGGCGTCTCTGACGACACCGCGGCCATTCAACAAGCGATTGATGCGGCAGCGGCGGCCGGCGGAGGACAAATCTATGTACCCCCCGGGACCTACATCGTGTCGGGCGGTGAAGAACCGTCCGACGGCTGCCTCATGCTCAAAAGCAACGTCTACATGTACGGCGACGGCATGGGCGTCTCGAACATCAAGGTGGCAGACGGTTCCGACACAAAAATCACCGGCGTGATCCGCTCTGCCTACGGCGAAGAGACCCACGATTTCGGGCTGAGCAACCTGACCATCGACGGCAACCGCGACAACACCACCGGCAAGATCGATGGCTGGTTCAACGGTTTCATTCCCGGCAAGGAAGGCTACGACTCCAACGTCACCCTCGACGGCGTGGAGATCAAGGACTGTTCCGGTTACGGCTTCGACCCCCACGAACAGACCGTGAACATGGTCATCAAGAACAGCGTGTCCCATGGCAACGGTCTGGACGGCTTTGTCGCTGACTTCCTGAGCGACAGCACCTTCGAAAACAACGTCGCCTACGACAACGATCGTCACGGTTTCAACGTGGTCACCAGCAGCCACGACTTCACCCTCAGCAACAACGTCGCCTACGGCAACGGCGGTGGCGGCATCGTCGTGCAGCGCGGCAGCGAGAACATCCCTTCGCCGAACAACATCACCATCACCGGCGGTGAGGTCTATAACAACGGTGCCGAAGGCGTGCTGATCAAGCTTTCGAGCGAGGTCACCATGACCGGTGTCGACATCCACGACAACGCCAGCGCCGGCGTGCGCATCTACGGCAGCAACAACGTCGACGTGATCAACAACACCGTGAGCAACAACTCGCTGGGCGGCGGCGTGCCGGAAATCATCATTCAGTCCTACGACGACACCAAGGGCGTTTCCGGCAAGTATTTTAACGGCAGCGACAACACCGTTCAGGGCAACACCATCAACGGCAGCGCGCTGTCCACCTATGGCGTGGCCGAGCGCAACGAAGACGGCACCGACCGCAACGCCATTATCGGCAATACCATCAGCCACACCACCAAGGGCGACACGCTGTTGTACGGCGATGGCAGCTACGTCAGCGCCACCGTACCCGTCGTGGCGGTGCAAGGCACCGATGGCAACGACACACTGCCGGGCAGCGACGCCAACGAGATCTTCTACGCCGGCGCGGGCAATGACACCGTGAACGGCGGTGGCGGCAGCGACATCCTCATCGGCGGTGCCGGCGTCGACAAGCTGACCGGCGGTGCAGGCGCGGACATCTTCCGCTTCACCAGCGAAACCGACAGCTACCGCACCGCGACCACCAGCTTCGACGACACCATCACCGACTTCGACCCGACCCAGGACAAGATCGACCTCGCCGGCCTGGGCTTCACCGGGCTGGGCAACGGCCGTGGCGGCACCTTGCAGGTGAGCTACAGCGCCAGCAACGACCGCACCTACATCAAGGATTACGATGCCGACGCCAACGGCAATCGCTTCGAGCTGATCCTGGCCGGCAATCTGGTCAGCGCACTGACCGCCGACAACTTCATCTTCAACCGCACCCTCACCGGCACCGTCGGCAACGACTCGCTGCAGGGCACTGACGGGGCCGACACGCTGTTGGGCCTTGCCGGCAACGACAGCCTGGCAGGCGGCGGCGGTGACGATCGCCTCGACGGCGGCGCCGGGCAGGACACCCTGAGTGGTGGTGCCGGCGCGGACACGTTCGTGTTCTCCAGCCGCATGGACAGCTATCGCAACTACAACGCCGATGGCGCGAATCTGGGCGACGTGATCACTGATTTCGACGTCACCTCTGACAAGATCGACCTTTCCAAGCTGGGCTTCACCGGCCTCGCCGACGGCATGAACAATACCGTCTACGCGGTGCTCAACGACGCGGGCGACAAGACCTACATCAAGTCGCTGAACGCCGATGCCGAGGGCAACCGCTTCGAAGTCGCGCTGGTGGGCAACTACCTCGACAAGCTGACCAGCGCCAACTTCGTGTTCGCCACCGCACCGACGGTGAATCAGGCGCCGGTCGTGGCCAACCCGCTGCTGGACCAAAACGCTACCGAGAACACACCGTTCAGCTACGTCGTCCCCGGCACCAGCTTCACCGATCCGGACAACGACAACCTCAGCTACACCGCCACCCTGGCCGACGGCACTGCCCTGCCGGCGTGGCTAACCTTCGATGCCGTGACCCGCACGTTCAGCGGCACCCCGGGCACCACCGCGTCGGGCACCTACGCAATCAAGATCACCGCAAGCGACGCCAGCAACGCCACTGTCAGCGACAGCTTCACCCTCGCCGTCCAGGACGTGCCAGTGACGCCGGGCGAGATCAACGGCACGCCGGGCAATGACACGCTCACCGGCACCACCGGCAACGATCAGCTCTTCGGCGGCGCGGGCAACGACACCCTGAATGGCGGCGACGGCAACGATGTCCTCATCGGTGGCGCCGGTGCCGACAAACTCACCGGTGGCGCGGGATCGGACGTGTTCCGCTTCACGTCCACCCAGGACAGCTACCGCACGGCGACCACCAGCGCCAGCGACCAGATCCTCGATTTCGATGTGGCTGCCGACAAGATCGACGTCTCGGCCCTGGGCTACAGCGGGCTGGGCAACGGCCTCAACGGCACGCTGCAAGTGACCTATAACGCCAACACCAATCGCACCTACGTCAAAGACAACGTCGCGGACGCCAGCGGCAACCGTTTCGAGCTGTCCCTGGCGGGTAATCTGGCCGGCAGCCTCAACGCGAGCCATTTCGTCTTCACCCATCAAAACGTGCCTATCAACGTCGCGCCGGTGGTGGTGATTCCGCTGCTGGACCAGAACGCGACGGAAAACTCGCCATTTACCTACGCGGTCACCAGCAACAGCTTCTCCGACGGTAACAACGACACGCTGACTTACACCGCGACCCTGGCCGATGGCAGCGCCCTGCCCGACTGGCTCACCTTCGACAGCACCCGCCTGACCTTCAGCGGCACGCCCACCAGCACCGCCTCCGGCAATTACACACTGCTGATCAAAGCGACTGATCCGTCGGGCGCGTCAGTCAGTGACAGTTTTGCCCTGGCCGTGGCCGATGCGCCGGCCAGCACCATCACCGGCACCGACAATGGCGAAGCGATCGCCGGCACCGCAGGCGCCGACCTGATCCTCGGGCTGGGCGGCAACGACACCATTCGCGCCGGCGCCGGCCCGGACATCATCGACGGCGGCGCAGGTCGCGACTCGCTGTACGGCGGCGAAGGTGCCGACACCTTCCGCTACACCAGCGTCCAGGACAGCTACCGTGACTACACCACTGGCGGAGTGACGGCCACCGACACGATCTACGACTTCACCCACGGCGTGGACAAGATCGACGTGTCGACCCTGGGCTTCCTCGGCCTGGGCGACGGCAGCAACGGCACGCTGTACCTGAGCCTGAACGCCGCCGGCGACAAGACGTACATCAAATCCAGCGTGCCTGACGCCGACGGCCATCGCTTCGAGATCGCCCTGAGCGGTAACTACCTGAACACCCTCACGGCAGACGACTTCGTGTTCGGCTCGCGGGCCGACCAGGACATCCTGTTCCTGCCGACCCTCGGCCAGTCCAACGCCCGTCTGTTGCGCATGACCGAAGACGACAGCCAGTCCGGCACCACCATGCTGGTGGACGGCCTGAGCAAGTACACCACCTACGACGTGCGCAGCCAGTTCAACGACGCCGACGGCAATGGCATCGACATCGCAGTGGGCGGCAGCACGGTCAACGGTATGTCGACCCTCGGCGCCGAAGAGCTGAAGTTGTGCTGGTGGCTGACCGACACCGACCAACCGGGCCCGGCCCTGTTGCGCGCGGTGGCGCTTTTGAACGACCAGCTCACCGAGCTGAAAGCGGTCGACAACGTGACCATGGGCATCATCTGGGGTCAAGGCGAGGAAGCGGCGCAGGAAATAGCCCGCGCCTCGGACAAGGAAGCCGCCGCGGCGGCGTACAAGGCGGCGACCTTGTCGGTCTTCGATTACCTGCACGCGCAGTTCGGCAACTTCAACGTGTACATGATGGAAACCGGTCACTACGACCAGGACGCCGCCCGCGCCCGTGGCTTCTCGGAAGAGAAGATCGCCGGCATCGTCGAGGGCGTGGGCTATGTGCGCGCCACCCAGGAAGCGATTGCCGCCCAGCGTGACGACGTGAAGATTGCGGTCGACTACACCGACCTGCCGTTGCGCCACGAGGTCGACCCGCTGGTCTATCCCGATGACGTCTGGCACTTGCACGAAGAGTCTGCCGAGATCGTCGGCCAGCGTCTGGCGGACTACATTGCCGATGACCTGGGCTTCAAAGGCGACCCCAGCGACAACAATAGCGTGCAGGCGATTTTCGACGGGGTGCAGAACGAAGGCGGCCTGATCTTCGGTACCGACCAGGCCGACACCCTGGTGGGCTCGTCCGGCAATGACACGCTGGATGGCGACCTCGGCGCCGACAGCATGAGCGGTGGCGATGGCAATGATATTTACATCGTCGACAACGCCTTCGACAGCATCACCGAAAGCAGCGACTCGCCGTCGCAGATCGACACCGTGCAGGCGTCGGTCAGCTGGACCCTCGGCGCTAATCTGGAAAACCTGGTGCTCACCGGCGTTTCAGCCATCGACGGCAACGGCAACGAGCTGCGCAACTTCATCAACGGCAACGCGGCGGCCAACGTGATCGACGGCGCAGGCGGTGCCGACAGCATGAGCGGCGGCAACGGCAACGACACGTACTACGTCGACGACAGCGGCGACAGCGTGATCGAAACCAACGCCGATCGCGTCACCGGCGGCATCGACAGCGTGCACAGCACCCTGGCGACGTTCACCTTGGGCAATAACGTCGAAAACCTGTACATCGACAGCATTGACGCGGCCAACGGCATCGGTAACGCCCTGGACAACGTGCTGTTCGCAGGCAGCGGCGATAACGTGATGGACGGGCGCGGCGGCAACGACACGGTGTCCTACTACGGCGCGCAGGCCGGCATCACCGCCACCCTGTCGACCTCGGCGCAGCAGAACACCGGGGGCTCAGGCCTGGACACGCTGAAGAGCATCGAGAACCTGATCGGCAGCGCCTTCGACGACAGCCTGACCGGCAACAGCGGCGCCAACGTGCTCAACGGCGGTGCCGGCAATGACACGCTGATCGGCGGCTCGGGCAATGACCGTTTGATCGGCGGCGCTGGAACTGACTCGCTCACCGGCGGCACCGGGGCGGACACTTACGTGTTCGACTCCATCGCCGACATGGGCGTCGGTGCATTGCGTGACGTGATCAACGGCTTCAAGAGTGCCGAGGGCGACCTGCTCGACTTCAGCGCCCTGGACGCCAATCCGCAGACTTCGGGGATCGACGCGTTCACCTTCATCGGCAGCAATGCCTTTGACAGCAATGACGCGACCGGGCAGATACGCTTCGCTGACGGGATCCTCTACGGCAGCATCAACGCCGATGCGACCCCGGATTTCGAAATCCAGTTGGTCGGCGTCAAGGAGCTGCACGTCACTGACCTCGTTGCCTGAGTAATCGCGTAAACACAAAAACGGCCTCCGCAATGGAGGCCGTTTTGTTGCACGACCGGTACGCCCGCGTAGACCGCGAAACACACCCAGGTTGCGCACCTACAGGTTTTGCGGACACCGCGACTATCCGGTTGGGCGAAGATCAATGGTAGGAGCGTGGCTTGTCCCGCGATCGGCTGCGCAGCAGTCGTAAAGCCTGACGCCTCGGTTTTACCGCGATACCGCGGCTACCGGATTAGTGCCGCTTCGCGCCAGATCGCGGGGCAAGCCACGCTCCTACGGGTTATTCATTCACCGCGAATCTCCGGCTGGATAGCGATCCACTGTAGGAGCGCGCTTGCCCGCGAAGACGTCGGTACAGACGGCAAATATGCGTCGGATATACCGCCGATTCGCCAGTAAGTCCGATGTACCACCTCTTCGCCAGCAAGCCGGCTCCCACAGTAAGCCCCGGCAAGACCCAAAATCAGCGGCAGACGCAAACCCGCAGGGGCCGGGTTGTTGTGACGGCTACATTTGCGCCGGTCGAGTCGGCCTGTACGATTTTCAGGCCACGCGGCGTCGAATGAATCGAAACCCCGGCCGCTCATCCGTCACAGGTGTCGATCATCGACTGACCTGCAACTCGATGGAATTTTAGCGAACTGCCTCCCTCTGACCTACATATCAAGAAAAGTCAGCAGGCTAGTCATGACCTCTTTACAGCTACTTTCCGAGCGTTCTGCCACGGCGCATCTATCCAACGGCGCCCACTACTCGCTGTACTCCCGTCTCCTGCGCGGACAGGTGGAAGCCGAGCGGGACAACGCTCGTGATTTTCTCCAGGAGCAACTGGAGATCGCGAAAACGCTGCCGTCAAACCTGCCTGCTGACCTGAACGAACTGTCGACCTGGGTGGCCAGTAACAGTCATTCCGTGGCCGAGCAATATCGCGTCTATCTGGAGGAACGCCGCGCAGGAGGGCCCCGGAAGTTCTTCACCAACAAGGCCCACGCGCTGTATTTCCTGCAAAGCGTTGCGCCGAGCAAGCTGGTAGATGGTGCCTGGCTGTACGGCACGGTGAAGCATGCCAACGACTGGCGCTACCACGGCCTGATCCGCACCTACCTCGAAGAACTGGGAGACGGCGAGCCTGCACTCAACCACGTCGTGCTGTACCGCAATCTGCTCACCGAACACGATTGCGCGCCCATCGCGCAGCTGGACGATTCGCTGTATTTGCAGGGCGCCATTCAGCTGGGTCTCGGCCACTTGAGCGATGAGTTCTTGCCGGAAATCCTCGGCTACAACCTGGGTTATGAGCAACTGCCGCTGCATCTGCTGATCACTTCGTTCGAGCTCAGTGAACTGGGCATCGACCCCTATTACTTCACCCTGCACGTGACCATCGACAACGCCAGTTCGGGCCACGCCTACAAGGCGGTGCAGGCCGTGCTGGATCTGTTGCCGAACGACGACAGCAAAGGTGAATTTCTCGAGCGTCTGCGCGCGGGCTATCTGCTCAACGATCTGGGCATAGGCTCGACCGATATCGTCCGCGCCTTCGATCTGGAAGAAGAAGTGGTCTCGATGCTGGAGACCAAAAGCACCTTCGGTCAGCACATGCATTCCGATTACTGCCGCCTTGAGGGTCGCACGATCAATGACTGGCTCGCCACGCCCGGCCAGAGCCGTCAGTTGCTGAGTGCGCTGGAAGATCGCGGCTGGATCAAGCGCAATCAAGACCCGCAGGACAGCCGATTCTGGCAACTGATCGACGGCCCCGGCGCGGTGATGTTTGGCGTATTCAGTGGCTATGAAATGCAACTGCTGAAAGACTGGATCGCCGGTGACTGGCAAGCGTCCGAGCAGAGCAACCCGTTCCGCACGCGCTTCCGTCGCCGCCCCGTGGCGACCACCGACACCGAACAGTCGCCGCGCAGCGCCCCTTCCCTGCCATTCGAAAAACTGGTTGAGCTCATCGCTCCCGATTCCCATCCTACGCCCGAAGGCCTGGCGGCCACCCGAATCTATGCTCGCCAACTGGCGCAAGGAAGCCTGACACGATGAACCCGCAGACGTTGCTCGATCCCGCACTCGACACGCCCGAAGTGTCTGACAAAGACCACGACCTGGCGCTGTTGCAACTGGGCCAGCGCCTACAGGCCGGAGGCTATCGCTTCATGACGGTCACACCGTTGACCCATCAGCGGGTAAATGCGCGTGAGCAGAATCGCACGGCGCGCAGCCTGCGCGACGTCTTCGGCTGGAGCCGCCCGTTCGAAACCGGGCTGCTGGATGAGGCCGATCTCGAGACGCTGCTTGGCGCCGGTGTGCTGCGTGCCCATGCCGGCATGTGGGTCAGTGACGTGCGTTGGTCGAGCCTGGATGACGTGCTGTTCGTCCACTCCGCCTTCCCCACCGTGGCCCACGATTCTGTGTTCTTCGGCCCCGATACCTATCGCTTTGCCCAAGCCATTGAAGATCATCTGCGCAGTTCGACGCACCCCATCCGCACCGCCGTCGACATCGGCTGCGGAAGTGGCGTCGGGGCGATTTTGATCGGCCGTGCACGACGGGACGCAAGTGTACTGGCCGTGGACATCAACCCGACGGCCCTGCGATTCACCGCAGTCAACGCGTCGCTGGCCAAGGCCGACAATGTGGTCGCCTACCACAGCGACATTCTGGCGGGCACCACGGGCGAGTTCGACTTGATCGTCGCCAACCCGCCGTACATGAAAGACAGTCAGGAACGCGCCTACCGCCACGGTGGCGATCAGCTCGGTTCGGAGCTTTCGGTGCGCATTCTGGCGCAAGCCATCGAGCGACTGGCCCCGGGCGGCAGCGTGTTGCTGTATACCGGCGCGCCCTCGGTCGATGGCGTCGACCTGTTCCTTGAGCAGGCGCGCAAATGGGTCGATCGCCCTGATCTCGCCTGGTCTTATCGCGAGATGGACCCTGACGTATTCGGTGAAGAGCTTGAAACCGAGACCTATCAGGAAGCTGACCGCATCGCTGCGGTGGTGCTGACGGTGACGCGGATCCAGTGATGTATCCGACGACGCCAGACGGTCGCTATTTCGTCGTCAAGGGCCAATTGTGGCGCTGCAGCAACCCGGCCCTTGGCGAAGAAGAGCGGCAGCAGCGGGTCAACGCACTGATGAAGGCGCGGCAAGCCGTCAAGGCCGCGAATCGCGCCGAGGATTCCGCCGCGCTCAAGGCAGCTCGCGCTTCGGTTAATGCGGCGAAGATTGCACTGGGTGAGCGCGGTCCGGTGTGGTGGTCGGACGGTGCAGCGGATTTCAATCGCTACAAGGCTTTGAATACGCCCTATCGGGAGTGGTTCGAGTCCCTGCCACAGTGAGTTGCGACTCATTAAAGACCTGCGAAAGATGACCGGATAGCGGCGCAAACTTAATTTCCCTGAACGATTTACGCGACAAGTACGTCGGAACATGTACGGGCACTTCAGCCCCGTCAAGGACAGAAGAGGAACTTCACTATGGCAAATCTAATCCAGACTTCCGCACTCGCATTGTTGATGGCCATCGGCAGCCAAGGCGCGTTCGCCGCCCAGGACAATGACGACTTTGTCGAAGATGCATCCGCCAAAGGCGTGGCTGAAGTTGAAGCCGGCAAACTTGCCCTGGAAAAAGGCACTTCGGCCGATGTCAAAGCGTTCGCGGAAATGATGGTTAAAGATCACACCGCCGCCAATGCCAAGCTGAAAGGTATTGCTGACACCAAGAAGCTGGAAGTGTCTGACGACGCCATGCTGATGGACAAAGCCAAGGCGATGATCCTCGAGCTGCGCAGCTCGAAGTCGTTTGATCAGGCGTATGCGAACAACCAGGTTGTCGCCCATGAAAAAACCATCGAGCTGTTCAAGAAAGAAGCCGCTGAAGGCAAAGACGCTGATCTGAAAGCGTTCGCGGCCGCGACGCTGCCGAAGCTGGAAGAGCACCTGACCCATGCCAAGGCCCTGGCCAAAGCACACGGCGGTGACGCGGCCAAGTAATTCGGATGATGCCTGTAATGGGCTGATGCGAATCTTTAGTTGATGAAGGCAGGGTTTAAACACCCTGCCTTTTTCATGTTTGTCAGTGTTTCATTACGCGACCCGCCCCTGTCCCTAATAACGCGAGGCCCGACATGAGCAATGCAACCCGCAATCAAATGGCCGTTGTGCTGAATCAACTTAACGAACTTCGCAGCACCGTGAATGAACTGTTCCGCCTTGAGCTTTCCGAAGTCACCGAGCTGACCGGCCACCAGACGGTGGATGACAAACAGAGCATCGCCCAATGCTTCGCCACGCTGGAGGCTTCCATCGGCGACATGGAGCAGACCCTGGCGATGCTGGCGGAAGCGACCGAGCAGCGTGGGGCTGTTTAGCCACGCCAACACCAAGGCCTGAACAGTGATTTTGCAGCGTCTCCACTGACGCCTTCCCGGCTAAAGCCGGTCCCACTATCAGACCGCGCGTTATCCCGTAGACCGGCTTCAACTTGTAGGACCGGCTTTAGCCGGGAAGAGGCCCATTCAGACGCCATCTTATTGCAGTGTCTTCTGCGACGCTTTCCAGGCTAAAGCCGGTCCTACCAGGGGAGCGCAATCATTTAGTGGGACCGGCTTTAGCCGGGAAGAGGCCCATTCAGACGCCATCATTGTTGAGGGTGTAAGAAGAGGTTCGACCGGGTCTCGGAACTCCGCCCTCGCCGCGAACTCTGCCTTTAACAGACACATGCCCCAGGGTGAGGGATTTCCATGAGCGCCGGACTGGACGAATACAACCGCAAGCGCGATTTCGACGCCACGCCGGAGCCTTCAGGCAACACGAAGAAAAAACGCGCTTCGACCAAAAAAGCAGCCCATGCCTTGCAGTTCTGCATCCAGAAGCATGACGCCTCCCGTTTGCATTACGACTTCAGGCTCGAAATCGATGGCACCCTGAAAAGCTGGGCCGTGCCCAAAGGCCCTTCGCTGGACCCCAAGGCCAAGCGTCTGGCGGTTCACGTCGAAGATCACCCGGTCGAGTACGCGACCTTCGAGGGCAGCATTCCCGAAGGGCATTACGGTGCGGGCGACGTCATCGTCTGGGACCGCGGCGTGTGGACACCCCTCTCCGACCCTGCCGAAGCCTACGCCAAGGGCAAGCTTAAATTTGCCCTGCAGGGTGAGAAGCTCGGCGGCGTATGGAACCTTGTCAAAACGCACATTCCCGGCAAGCAGGAGCAGTGGTTTCTGATCAAGCATCAGGACGAGTTCGCCCGCTCTGAAAGCGACTATGACGTGGTCAAGGAGTCGCCCGACAGTGTGCTCAGCGAGCGCACCCTGATTCCCAAAAAGCGCGGGAGCAAAACGGCGGCAACGTCCAAGTCTGCAACGTCCAGCACGGCAGAGCCCAAGCCTGACAAGCCCAAGCCCGTAGAAAAAGTCCCTGCCCCTCGGAAGCATTCCGCCAAGGCGCAACTGGTGGGCGCCGAGCCCGCCGAGCTGCCGGACCTCATCAAGCCGGAACTGGCCACGCTGGTGGAGTCGGCGCCGGAGGGCGACTGGCGCTACGAGATCAAATTCGATGGCTATCGGGTCATGGCGCGGGTCGCCGACGGCGAGGTGCAGCTGTTCACCCGCAATGGCCATGACTGGACCCACAAACTGCCGCACCAGGCTGAAGCCATCGCCGGGCTGGGCCTTGAGTCGGCCTGGCTCGACGGCGAAATGGTCGTCGCCAACGACGAAGGTGTGCCCGATTTCCAGGCCCTGCAAAATGCCTTTGAGGCCGGACGCAGCGCCAACATCATCTATTACCTGTTCGACATGCCTTTCCTGAACGGCATGGACCTGCGCGAAGTGCCGGTGGAACAGCGACGCGCCGCGCTGTCCAGGGTGCTCGAACGCACCGACGACGAGACCCTCAGGTACTCCGAGGACTTCGCGGAAGTGCCGGAAGTCCTGCTAAACAGCGCCTGCCAGATGAAGATGGAGGGCCTGATCGGCAAGCGCGCCGGCAGCCCCTATGTGTCGCGCCGCAGCGGTGACTGGATCAAGCTGAAGTGCAAACGTCGCCAGGAATTCGTGGTCGTGGGCTATACCGATCCGAAGGGCGCGCGCAGCAAATTCGGCGCGTTGCTGCTGGGTTTGCACGATGCCGACAGTGGAGAGCTGAGGTACGCCGGCAAAGTCGGCACCGGCTTCAATGAAGCTACACTGGGCACGATCTACGACCAGCTAACGCCGCTCAACGCGAAGAAGGCTGCGGTGGTGAATCCGCCCACGGGCTTTGAAGCCAAGGGCGTGCACTGGCTCAAACCGGCACTACTGGCGGAAGTGGCGTTCGCCGAAATCACCAAAGAGGGATCGGTGCGGCATGCGGTGTTCCATGGCCTGCGCACCGACAAGCCAGCTGAATCGATCACCGAGGAGCTTCCGGCTCCGGCACCTTCTGCCAATCAAAAGTCAAAGCCAGCACAGAAACCAGAAGAGCCGGAAGAGCCAGAAGAGGCACCCAAACCCTCGGCCAAGCGCAAAGGCGCAACAGCATCAAAGGCAGTCAGGTCTGAACAAAGCCGGCCGGGATCGTCAGGCCCAACCGATGCCACAACGGGAAAGATCCGTCTGACTCACCCCGAGCGATTGATCGATCCCACCAGCGGCGCCACCAAGCGCGACCTCGCCGATTACTACATCCGCATTTCCGACTGGCTTCTGCCACAACTCGCCCAACGCCCGGTGGCCCTGGTGCGTGCGCCGGAAGGCATTGGCGGCGAGCTGTTCTTCCAGAAAAACGCCGACCGCCTCGCGATCCCCGGCATCGAGACCATGGGCAAGGAATACACCGGCCACCCCGTGATGCTGATCAACAATATCGAAGCGTTGATCGGTGCCGTGCAGATGAGCGCCATGGAGCTGCACACCTGGAACGCCGTCGCCAAGGACCTTGAGCGGCCGGACCGTTTCATTCTCGACCTTGACCCTGATCCCTCGCTGCCCTGGAAAACCATGGTGGAAGCCACGCAGCTCACCCTCGCCGTGCTGGATGAACTGGGGCTCACATCGTTCCTGAAAACCAGCGGCGGCAAAGGGATTCACGTGGTTGTGCCGCTCACGCCGAAAGCGGACTGGGACGCCGTGAAGGATTTCAGCCACGCCATCGTCAAGCACATCGCCAGGCTGCTGCCGGACCGGTTTTCGGCGGTGTCGGGGCCGAAGAACCGCATTGGCAAGATCTTCATCGACTACCTGCGCAACGGCCTGGGCGCCACCACCATCTGCGCGTATTCGGTGCGCACCCGGGAAGGCCTGCCGGTGTCGGTGCCGATCCATCGCGAAGAGCTACTGGAGATCAAAGGCGCCAACGCCTGGGACATCAACACCGTCCACGAGCGCCTAGCGGAACTGGACAGCGACCCGTGGGCTGACCTGGGCAAAACCCGGCAGACCATTACCGCAGACATGCGCAGACGGGTCGGGCTGAAATAACCCATTCTGGCGCGGACTTCCTTGTGGGACCGGCTTCAGCCGGGAACGCGTCAGTGGCCACACCGCAAAAATAGTGGTGTGCACACGGGCCTCTTCCCGGCTAAAGCGGGTCCCACAGAAGCACCGCGATGACGCAGTGGGACTGGCTTCAGCCGGTCCCACCGAAGCACCGCAGGCACCGCTAATCCCCCACCCTTGCAAAGTCCTGAACTAAACCCCTCGCTGCCTGCTCCGCTACTTAGTTGCCCCTAATTAACCGCGGAGAAAAATCACAATGAGAGCACTCACCTACCACGGCGCCCATGATGTGAAAGTGGACACCGTCCCCGATCCGGTCATCGAACAAGCGGACGACATCATTCTGCGCGTGACTGCCACGGCGATCTGCGGCTCCGACCTGCACCTGTACCGCGGCAAGATCCCCACCGTCGAACATGGCGATATCTTCGGCCACGAATTCATGGGCATCGTTGAAGACACCGGCTCCGCCGTGACTGCCGTGCAGCGAGGCGACCGGGTGGTGATCCCCTTCGTCATTGCCTGCGGCGAATGTTTTTTCTGCAACATGGACCTGTACGCCGCCTGCGAAACCACCAACACCGGTCGCGGCGCGATCATGAACAAGAAGGCCATTCCACCAGGGGCCGCGCTGTTCGGCTTCAGCCACTTGTACGGCGGCATCCCCGGCGGACAGGCCGAATACGTCCGCGTACCCAAGGCCAACACCGGCCCGTTCAAAGTCCCCGGCACGCTGTCGGATGAAAAGGTGCTGTTCCTCTCCGACATCCTGCCCACCGGCTACCAGGCGGTGCTCAACACCGGCATTGGCCAGGGTTCGAGCATCGCCATTTACGGCGCGGGTCCTGTGGGGTTGATGGCGGCCGCCGTTGCGCGGATGCTCGGCGCCGATCAGATTTTCATGGTCGACCATCATGCCTACCGGCTGGCCTACGCCCAGGCCACCTATGGCGTGATCCCGATCAACTTCGATGAAGACGACGACCCCGCTGACACCATCATTCGGCAGACCAAGGGCATGCGCGGCGTCGACGGCGTGGTCGATGCGGTAGGGTTCGAAGCCAAGGGCAGCGCCACCGAAACCATTCTGACCAACCTGAAAATCGAAGGCAGCAGTGGCAAGGCCTTGCGCCAGTGCATTGCCGCAGTGCGCCGTGGCGGCGTGGTCAGCGTGCCGGGTGTGTACGCGGGTTTCATCCACGGCTTCCTGTTCGGCGATGCGTTCGACAAGGGCCTGACCTTCAAAATGGGCCAGACCCACGTGCAGCGCTACCTGCCGGAATTGCTCGAACACATCGAAGCCGGCCGCCTTGCGCCCGAAGCGATCATCAGCCACCGCATGTCCCTGGAGAAAGCCGCCGAGGGGTACAAGATTTTCGACAAGAAACAGGAAGACTGCCGCAAGGTCATCCTGACTCCGGGCAGCCCTGAAATCCCTCTGACGGTTCCCGTGACTGAAACTGAAACTGGAACGGTCATCGGCATCCCCGCCATGTGATCCCGCGCGCACCGAGCACGATGAAATGGAAACACTGTTCTCGATCGCCATGGCGATCATCATTCTGCTGGTGGACGTGTGGGCCATCGCCAGTGTGTGGCGCACCAATAAATCGTCCGGCACCAAGGTGGGCTGGACGGTGCTGATCATTATCTTCCCGGTGATCGGCGCCGCCATCCGGGTCATCGCCGGGCCACGGCGGGTTTAACAGCGCACGAAACACTGAACGAAAAAAGGGGCTGCATGGGCAGCCCCTTTTCTGTCTGCCTCTTCTGATCGCGACGCAGCAGCCCTGACAAGACCCGCTACAGAATCGGCTTGCCGCCGGTCACGCCATAACGAGTCCCGGAGATATAACTGCTTTCGTCGGAGCCCAGCAGGACGTAGATCGGTGAGACTTCCACCGGCTGACCCGGACGGCCCAAGGGCGTTTCTTCGCCGAAGCTTTTCACGTCTTCATCGGTCATGGTCGACACAATCAGCGGCGTCCAGATCGGGCCGGGCGCGACGCTGTTCACGCGGATGCCACGCTCACCGAGCAATTGCGCAAGCCCGGCGGTGAAGTTGGCAATGGCGCCTTTGGTGGCTGCATACGGCAGCAGCGTCGGCTTCGGCGAATCGGAATTGACCGAACTGGTGTTGATGATCGAAGTGCCCGCTGCCATGTGAGGCACCGCCGCCTTGCAGATGCGAAACATCGCAGTGACGTTGATATCGAAGGTTTTCACCCACTCCTCGTCGGATATTTCCTCAAGGGTCTTGTGGGACATCTGGAACGCGGCGTTATTGACCAGCACGTCGATGCGGCCGAACTTTTTTACCGTCTCATCGACGATGGCCAGGCACTGCGCCTTCTCGGCCAGATCGCCCGGCAGCAGCAGGCACTGGCGGCCCGCCTCCTCCACCCAGCGAGCGGTTTCCTTGGCGTCTTCGTGTTCATCAAGGTACGAAATCGCCACGTCAGCGCCTTCACGGGCGTAGGCAATCGCCACTGCACGGCCAATGCCGCTGTCGCCGCCGGTGATCAACGCAATCTTGTTGCTCATGCGGCCGGAGCCCTTGTAGCTCGTCTCGCCGCAATCCGGGTAGGGATCCATTCTGCTCTGATCGCCGGGCACTGTTTGCTGCTGAGGCTTGAACGGCGGTTTCGGATAATCAGTCATGGGGCTCTCCTTGAAATAGTCCAACGCAAACGGTCAGCGTCAAGGGTGGACTGAGGGCGCGAGGGATGAGTTCGGAGTTTTTTTGACAGCCGTGCCAGGCGGCTTCATCGGGCATCGATGCGATCTCGATTCTTTCCACATCCGCAATACTGTATTGCCAAATGTTAGCTAGCTAACGGAATTCACCACTGCTACTTTCAATCGCGTTGAATCCGCCGATTTGACAACCCCCCCGGAGCCGCCTTCGCGTCAGAGATAACGTGAAGGCGGCTTGCTTTTTTATGCCGCCCCCTTGGTGCGTACGCATGATGTCTTGATCGGCCAGGCTGCTCACCCGGCCCGCCGCAACACTGTCAAGCCTCCCATTTCCCTTCCGAGTCGGACATCATGACAGCCGGCCGTTTCCCGGCCTGTCATCCCTACACTCGGAGAAGACCATCCTATGGCAAACCACGACATCACCTTCACGCCGGATCCTGACGCCGATTCCATCTCCTCGGACGTCGCCGGCTTCGGCGGCCTGCTGGTTTCCACGCAGATTCCAACACGCGCCGACGGCAGCCTGGAACTGGGCGGTATCGTCGAGCAGAGCGAATGCACGCTGCAGGCGCTTAAGGTGGCGCTGGAACGGGCCGGCAGTTCCATGGACCGCGTGCTGCACCTGACCATCTACCTCACCGACATCGCCGACCGTGCCGCGTTCAACGAAGTCTACACACGCTTCTTCGCCAAACCCTGGCCCGTGCGCGCCGCGGTTGGCGTCGCCGCACTGGCCGTCGAAGGCATGCGCGTGGAAGTCACGGCGATGGCCGCCAGGGCCTGATCACGCGGGTTTCCTGAAGCCCCTCTCATCCAGGCACGCGCCATCGGGCAGCAGACGGGTGCCGGTCAGGCGTTTCGCCGCTACAATGCGCGCCTTGACCGTGACCGTGCCGAATAAAAAATATGTCTCTGCCCAAACATCACCTGGAATTGCTCAGCCCTGCCCGCGACGTGGCCATTGCCCGCGAGGCCATTCTGCATGGCGCTGACGCGATCTACATCGGCGGCCCCAGCTTCGGTGCGCGCCACAACGCGGCCAACGAGGTCAGCGAAATCGCCCAACTGGTCGAGTTCGCCCGCCGTTACCACGCCCGCGTCTTCACCACCATCAACACCATCCTTCACGACAACGAGCTGGAGCCGGCGCGCAAGCTGATCCATCAGCTCTACGACGCAGGCGTCGACGCGCTGATCGTGCAGGACCTCGGCGTGATGGAGCTGGACATTCCGCCCATCGAGCTGCACGCCAGCACCCAGACCGACATCCGCACGCTGGAGCGCGCACGCTTCCTCGATCAGGCCGGCTTCTCGCAGCTGGTGCTGGCCCGCGAGCTCAACCTGCAGGAAATCCGCGCCATTGCCGACGAAACCGATGCGGCCATCGAGTTCTTCATTCATGGCGCGCTGTGTGTGGCCTTCTCCGGTCAGTGCAATATTTCCCACGCGCACACCGGGCGCAGTGCCAACCGTGGCGACTGCTCCCAGGCCTGCCGCCTGCCCTATACGCTGAAAGACGATCAGGGTCGCGTTGTCGCCTACGAAAAACACCTGCTGTCGATGAAAGACAACAACCAGAGCGCCAACCTGCGCGCGCTGGTGGACGCCGGCGTGCGTTCGTTCAAGATCGAAGGTCGCTACAAGGACATGGGCTATGTGAAGAACATCACGGCCTATTACCGCCAGCGTCTGGACGACATTCTGGAAGACCGCCCGGACCTGGCCCGCGCCTCCAGCGGCCGCACCGCGCACTTCTTCCTGCCGGACCCGGACAAGACTTTTCACCGGGGCAGCACCGACTACTTCGTCACCGATCGCAAAATCGACATCGGCGCGTTCGATTCGCCGACCTTCACCGGCCTGCTGGTCGGCGTCGTCGAGAAAGTCGGCAAGCGTGACTTGCAGGTGGTGACCCATGAGCCGCTGTCCAACGGCGACGGCCTCAACGTGCTGGTCAAGCGCGAAGTGGTGGGTTTCCGCGCCAATATCGCCGAGCCCAAGGGCGAGTTCGAAGAAGACGGCGAGAAGCGCTACCGCTACCGTGTCGAGCCGAACGAGATGCCGAAAGGCCTGCAACTGCGGCCCAACCATCCGCTCAGCCGCAACCTCGATCACAACTGGCAGCAGGCTTTGCAGAAGACCTCGGCCGAACGCCGCATCGGCCTGTCATGGGTGGCGCGTCTGCGTGAAGAGCGTCTGGAGCTGGTCGCTACCAGCGAAGAAGGCATCAGCGCCCGCGTCGAGCTGAACGGGCCTTTTGGCGTCGCCAATAAACCGGAGCAGGCGCTGGAGCAACTGCACGATCTGCTCGGCCAACTTGGCACCACCGAATACCACGCGACCGCCATCGAGCTGGACGCGCCGCAAGCGTTTTTCATTCCGAACTCGCAACTCAAGGCCTTGCGCCGCGAGGTCATCGAGACCTTGACTGCCGCTCGCATCCAGGCGCACCCACGCGGTGCGCGCAAGCCGGAAACGTCGCCGCCGCCGGTTTACCCTGAGGCGCACCTGTCGTTCCTGGCCAACGTCTACAACGAGAAGGCGCGGCACTTCTATCACCGTCACGGCGTGCAGTTGATCGACGCCGCGTATGAAGCCCATGAAGAAAAGGGCGAAGTGCCGGTGATGATCACCAAACACTGCCTGCGCTTCTCCTTCAACCTGTGCCCCAAGCAGGCCAAGGGCGTGACGGGCGTGCGCACCAAGGTGGCGCCGATGCAACTGGTGCATGGCGATGAAGTGCTGACGTTGAAATTCGATTGCAAGCCGTGCGAGATGCACGTGATCGGCAAGATCAAGGGCCATATTCTGGGTCTGCCGCATCCGGGCAGCGGCGTTCAGGTGGTGGGGCATATCAGCCCTGCGGATCTGCTGAAGACCATCCCGCGCGCGCCGCACTGATCCTGTCTGTATCTGGCCTATAAAGTTGCACTGATCGCGCTGCACCTTCCGGGGTGCAGCGCGGTAAGTCAGCGCCGGGCGACTTCGTGCTTGATGCAGCCTTCGTAATACACCTGTTTGACGCCTTCCGGCCGCAGCCTCGACGGGCTGTCGTAGGTCTGTTCGGTGATGCCCAGCGCGCTCATGCGCATCCATTGCTGGGCGAAGTGCTGGGCCTGCATTTTCTTGCGCGCGCCGTACAGCGTCAGACCGGACAGTTTGTATTGCTGAGCGGTGCCGGCCATGCCCGCGCCCCAAGTGCAAAGGTCGCGTTCGTTCTTGCTGGGACTGCGGGCCAAGGCCTGGGAAGTCACCGTCATGAGCACGCAGAAGGTCAGTAGCGTCTTGATAAATGACATGCGATTCCTTGCCTAAGTGACTGATCAGGCGTGGATTCTGACGAGATGCTCCACTCAACGGGGCCAGCATATTGCCTTCTTTGTCGGTCAGCCGACCAATGACACCTGCGCCGCTCTGTTCCATGGCGCGGCGTCACATTTGAGTAACGAAAGCCTGCGCCGCCTGCTACCGTGTAGCGGTTACGTATGAACCTTATCGACCGATCCCCGGTCGATAGATGCACCTCTGGTTCCGTCGACCTCTGCCGTACCCGACCGAACCCGCTTATTTCCAGAAGGACCGTCCATGATTCCAATTCAACGCATCGCCTGGCTCAAGGCCTGGGGCGCCCATGGCTTTACCGCCACCGGCGTGGTGCTCGCTTTTCTCGCGACCATTGCTCTGTTCGATAATCAACCCAAGGCGTGCCTGCTCTGGCTGGGCTTTGCCCTGATTGTCGATGGCGTGGACGGCTCCCTGGCGCGCAAGCTGAACGTGCAGTCTGTGCTGCCACACTTTGACGGCTCAGTACTCGACCTGGTGATCGATTACCTGACCTACGTCTTCATCCCCGCCCTGTTCATCTACCGCTACATCCCCCTGCCGGAATACACCCTGCTGCTGACCACCTCGATCATTCTGGTGTCGTCGCTGTTCTGTTTCTGCAACGTCGAGATGAAAAGCAAGGACAACTACTTTCAGGGCTTCCCCGCCGCCTGGAACGTCGTCGCCCTGTGCGTGTACATCCTTTCCCCGGCACCGTGGCTGACCTTCATCACGGTGATCTGCCTGGCGCTGCTGACCGTCACCCGCATGAAGTTCCTGCACCCGTTCCGCGTCCGCCGCTTCATGCCCCTTAACATCGCGGTCACTGCCGTGTGGTTCTTCTGCAGCTTCCTGCTGGTGATGAACCATCCGTACAACGGATCGGTCGCCTTGTTCGTGTGGCTGGCCATGTCGGCGTACTTCCTGGGGATCTGCATCTGGCGAACGTCGATGGAATGGATCGACAAAGCCCGCGTCTGATTCGTCCGGCCACTTTCTCCGACGCACAAAAAAGCAGCCCCCTTTGGAGGGCTGCTTTTTTTTGCACGGAATCTGGACCGGGCGTTTTTAATGCTTCCCGGGCCAGGGTTTACAGGCTGTAGTTCAACGGCAGCTGGGTGGTGGACTTGATCTGCTCCATGGCGAAGCTGGAACTCATGTCGGTGATGCCGGACAACTGGATCAGCTTTTTGTAAACGGCGTCGTAGCCGGCGATGTCCGGCACCACGATCCGCAGCATGTAGTCGGTGTCGCCCGCCATGCGATAGCACTCCACAACTTCGGGCAGCGTCGCAATCAGATCATGGAAGCGCCCCAGCCACTGGGCGTTGTGCTGGTTGGTGCGAATGGCTGCGAAGACCGTGACGGCGACGTTCAACTGCCCGGGGTCGAGCAATGCCACCCGCCCACGAATCATGCCCTGCTCTTCGAGCTTCTGTACGCGACGCCAGCAAGCGGTGCTGCCGAGACCAACGCTGTCGGCGATTTCGGCGATTGGGCGGGTGCAGTCGTTTTGCAGAATGCTCAGGATGGCCTGGTCGAATTTGTCCATGGAATGCGCAGTAGCCTCAGTGACGTCATATGCCGGTAAGCGATAAAGATAGGCCAAAAAGCGCCGGGCCGAAAATAGTATTCCGATGTCCGTGCGTTTATCGGAATAACTTTCTATCTTGAGCGCCAATCTCCGTCGAGGAATCAATTTTTTTTCAGTCTGACGCTAGTAGTATTTTCTGCACGACGGACAGCGCAGAAACCCCCATGAAAACACTCCCTTGTTATTTCGATTACGCCGCCACCACACCGGTCGATGACCGCGTCATCCAGGCCATGGTCACCTGCCTGGGCCGCGAAGGCACCTTCGGCAACCCGGCCTCCAGCTCCCACGCATACGGCAATCAAGCCCGCCAGTCCGTTGAGTTGGCGCGCCGTCAGGTCGCAGAGCTGGTGGGCTGCAGTGCCGATGATCTGGTCTGGACCTCGGGCGCTACCGAATCCAACAATCTGGCAATCAAGGGCATCGCGCTCAACCCGAGCAACGGCGCACGCCGCCACCTCATCACCAGCACCATCGAACACAAAGCCGTGATCGACACCGTGCGCCAGCTTGAGCAGGCCGGTTTCCCGGTGACCTGGCTCAAGCCCGACAACCGCGGCCTGATTCACCCGGATGCCGTACGCCAGGCACTGCGTGACGACACGCTGCTGGTGTCGCTGATGCTGGTCAACAACGAGCTGGGCACCGTCACCGACATCGCCGCGATCGGCAAACTCGTTGGTGAACACGGCGCTCTGTTCCACGTCGACGCCGCCCAGGGTGCTGGCAAACTGGCGATAGACCTGAGCGCATTGGCAGTAGACCTGATGTCCTTCTCCGCGCACAAAACCTATGGCCCGAAAGGCATCGGCGCCTTGTACGTCGGCGAACGCGCACGGCCGCTGCTCGAAGCACAGATGCACGGCGGCGGCCACGAACAGGGTTATCGCTCCGGCACCCTCGCCACCCACCAGATCGTCGGCATGGGGGCGGCTTACGCCCTCGCCAGCGCTGAGATGGACGAGGAAGTTGCACGCATCAGTGCCTTGTCGGCGCAACTGCGCGAAGGTCTGCTCAACCTGAACGGCGTGAGCCTGAATGGCGATCCAGCCCAGCGCGTCCCCCACACCCTCAACGTCTGCATCGACAGCCCGGGCTTCAACGTTGCCAGCCTTGCCAGCGAACTGGCGGTTTCATCGACCTCGGCGTGTAACTCGGCGAGCAGCAGCGTTTCTCACGTGTTACTGGGTTTGGGATTGAGTCAGGCCCAGGCCGGCAGCAGCTTGCGGCTGAGCTTGGGCCGGTACACCGAGGTGAGTGATGTGGAAAAGGCGATTGCGGTGATTGCCGGAAAGGTCAGTGCGCCGTCGACGACATTTTGGTGAGACATGGTTGGGAGGTTCCCTCGTTGGGAGCTTCCCGCGGCTCACAGCTTCCCCGCCAACGCACACGCCTCTCGATCTGCCTTCGCATTCGCCCCGAAATCCTCCGCCAGCAAATCCACCAGCCCCCGCACCGAGGGCAGCAACCCTCGGCGAGACGGGAACACCGCATGGATCAACCCGCTTGGCGGCCGAAACCCCGGCAGTAACTCGACCAGCCGCCCCTCATGCAACGAATGCCGAACCATGATCTCCGGCAACTGCACCACCCCCACACCCTCAACGGCCGCGCGGTGCAACGCGTCCAGATCAGAGGTCACAAAGCGCGGCTGATGGGGAACCTCGATCCGCTCATCGCCCGGGCCGATCAGCGCCCATCGGTGCTCACGGTTCGCCGGCGCCAGATCCATGCTCGGCAGACCCACCAGCTCCTGCGGCGTACGAACTGTCCTGCCATCCAGCAATGAGGGGCGAGCCACCAGCCGCTGATGACTCTCGCCCAACACCTTCATCACCAGATTCTCGTCGTCCAGCGGCGGAAAACGCACCCTCAGAGCGATGTCATACCCCTCCCCCAATACATCCACCCGACGGTTGCTGCTCTCCACCTGAATCTGCACTTTCGGGTGCAGCACCAAAAACCTGGCGATGGTGTCGCTCACCCCCATGGCCCCCAGCGCCGGCGGGCAACTGATGCGCACGATCCCCTGGGGTTCGGACCTCGACTGCTCGACGACTTTCTCCGCAGCATCGGCCTCGACCAGCATTGCCACGCAGTGACGGTAATAATCCAGCCCGACCTCGGTCACCGTGAACTTGCGCGTGGTGCGCTGGATCAGACGTACCCCGAGCCGATCTTCCAGTTGAGCGATGCGACGGCTGAGCTTGGTCTTCGGCACTTCGATCTTGCGCGCGGCGGCGGCGAACCCCTTGTTCTCTACCACCTGCACGAAGTAGTACAAATCGTTGAAGTCGTACACGGTATGCCGCTCGCCTGGCCGAAAGGGGCTGCGATTGTGGCAGGTTGCCAATGGACTGTCCTGCGCAGCGCTTGTCGGGCCAAGGCGCACCACGTTCATCGTCCCATCGACCCTTGACCTTGCCAGAAGGGCAAGGTTGATCCTTACTGGCAATCGATTTACCGGAGTGACCACGATGCCCAGTCCCGCAACATTCGATCTGCCTATCGGCGGCATGACCTGCGCAAGCTGCGCAGGTCGGGTCGAGCGCGCGTTGCGCAAAGTGCCCGGTGTCCAGGTCGCCACAGTCAACCTCGCCAACGAACGTGCCCACGTCGAAGTCAGCGGGCAGATCGACCCCGCCCTACTGCTGGCCGCCGTCGACAAGGCCGGCTACAGCGCCAGCCTTGAGCAGGATTCAGCCGCGCAGCAAGCCGATCAGCGCAAACGCCACAACACCGCGCGCTGGCAGTTGATACTCGCCATCGTGCTGGCGCTGCCGCTGGTGGTGCCGATGCTGCTGCAACCGTTCGGCATCCACGGGATGCTCTCGCCGTGGCTGCAATTCGCCCTGGCGACCCCCGTGCAATTCCTGCTCGGCGCGCGCTTTTACGTGGCGGCCTGGAAAGCCGTGCGTGCCGGTGCCGGCAATATGGACCTGCTCGTCGCCTTGGGCACCAGCGCCGGTTACGGTCTGAGCGTCTATCAATGGCTGAACGCCGGGCCCGGTACCGCGCCGCACCTGTATTTCGAGGCGTCGGCGGTGGTGATCGCGCTGGTCCTGCTCGGCAAATACCTGGAGAGCAGCGCCAAGCGCCAAACCGCCAGCGCGATTCGGGCGCTGGAGGCATTGCGCCCTGAGCGGGCGATGAAGCTGGTGGACGGGCAGGAAGTGGACGTCGCCATTAGCACGCTGAGCATCGGCGATCAGGTGGTCGTGAAACCCGGCCAGCGCTTCCCGGTGGATGGCCAGGTGATCGAAGGCCAGAGCCACGCCGACGAAGCACTGATCAGCGGCGAGAGCCTGCCGGTGCCCAAGCAGCCAGGCGACAAGGTCACCGGCGGCGCGATCAATGGCGAGGGCCGTCTGCTGATCAGCACTCAAGCGCTGGGCGCGGAAACCGTGCTGGCGCGCATCATTCGGCTGGTGGAGGACGCGCAGTCAGCCAAGGCGCCGATCCAGAAGCTGGTCGACAAGGTCAGTCAGGTGTTCGTGCCGGTGGTTTTGCTGGTGGCGGTTGCCACACTCGCCGGCTGGCTGATGGCGGGCGCGTCACTGGAGGTCGCGCTGATCAACGCCGTCACCGTGCTGGTCATCGCCTGCCCCTGTGCGCTGGGGCTGGCGACGCCGACCGCTATCATGGCCGGCACCGGCGTGGCTGCACGTCACGGCATTTTGATCAAGGACGCTGAAGCCCTGGAGCGCGCCCATGAAGTCACCACGGTGGTCTTCGACAAGACCGGCACGCTGACCTCCGGCGCGCCGCGCATTGCTCACATGGTCGCGCTCGACGGTGATGAAAACACCTTGCTGCAACGGGCCGGCGCGCTGCAGCGTGGCAGCGAACACCCGTTGGCCAAAGCAGTGCTGGACATGACCACAGAGCGCGGTCTGAGCCTGGAGGCCGTCGGCAACAGCCGCGCGCTGGCCGGACGCGGAATCGCCGGGACCCTGCAGGGCCGCGAGCTGGCGCTGGGTAATCGTCGGCTGCTGCAAGAAAGCGGCTTGCAGGAAGAAAGCGGCTTGAGCGGGGACGTCCTGCAGGAGCGTGCTCAGGCCTGGGAAGCTGAAGGCCGCACGCTGTCCTGGCTGATCGAATTGAGCCCGCAGCGTCAGGTGCTCGGCCTGTTTGCCTTCGGCGACACGCTCAAGCCCGGCGCCTTTGAGGCCATCGCGCAACTGAGCGCCCGGCACATCAGCAGTCACCTGCTGACGGGTGACAATCGCGGCAGCGCCAGGGTCGTCGCGCAGGCGCTGGGTATCAGCGATGTGCACGCCGAGGTGTTGCCCGCCGATAAAGCCGCGACCGTCGTGGCACTGAAAAAAACCGGCGTGGTGGCGATGGTCGGTGACGGCATCAACGACGCCCCTGCGCTGGCCGCTGCCGACATTGGCATTGCCATGGGCGGCGGCACGGACGTTGCCATGCACGCCGCCGGCATCACCCTGATGCGCGGCGACCCGCGGTTGATCCCCGCCGCCCTCGACATCAGCCGCAAGACCTACGCGAAGATCCGGCAAAACCTGTTCTGGGCCTTCGTTTACAACCTGATCGGCATACCGCTGGCTGCGTTCGGCGTGCTCAACCCGGTGCTGGCAGGCGCGGCCATGGCCTTGTCCAGCGTCAGCGTCGTGAGCAACGCCCTGCTGTTGAAAATCTGGACACCTGAAGACGAAACCAAACACGACCCCAAAGCCAAGGCCAACGACAAGAGAGACGCCTCATGAACATCGGACAAGCCGCCAAACGCAGCGGCCTCAGCGCCAAGATGATTCGCTACTACGAATCCATCGGCCTGCTGCCGGCCGCTACCCGCACCGACAGCGGCTATCGCCTGTACGGTCCGGACGCGCTGCACACCCTGGCGTTCATCAAACGCTCGCGAGACCTGGGGTTTTCCCTGGAAGAAGTCGGCAAACTGCTGACCCTCTGGCAAGACCGTGGCCGCGCCAGCGCCGACGTCAAGGCGCTGGCCCACAAGCACATCGTCGAACTCAATCAGAAGATCGAGGAACTGGCCGGGCTGCGCGACACCCTGCAGGACCTGGTCAGCCACTGCCACGGCGACCGCCGGCCGGACTGCCCGATTCTGGCGGACCTGGCGTCGAACGGAGTTCGCCTGAATGGGTAACGCCCGCGCCCCTGCCTGCCGCACCGCCGCTCAGGAAAAATCCCATGCAGAATGAAGACGTCGCCGCGTTCTGCCTGAGTCTTCCGGGTGCTCGGGAGGATTACAAATGGGGCGACGTCAGGGTTTTCTCCATCGCGGAGACCAAGATGTTCGCGGTGATGGGCCTGGCCGGTAACGACCTGTCGTTCAAGGTCGGCGCCGAGCTGTTCCTCGGCTACGTCGACCGTCCGGGCGTACGCCCTGCGCCGTACCTGGCCCGCGCCCACTGGGTCACCCTCACCTACCCGTTCGCCATGGGCGAAGACGAGCTGAAAGAGTTGCTGACCCGCTCCCACCAGTTAGTGGTCGGCAAGCTGTCGAAGCGCCGGCAAGTGGCGCTCAAGCTGTGAACGCGCCCAATCAGCCGCGTAAGTGAGTGTTTAAAACAGGTGGCGGGAGATCAGGCTGCCGCCGAACAGCAGCCGGTCCATCCAGAACAATTCGTGCAGAAGCACAATCAGCCAGAACACCAACTGGTACGAAAACTTGCGGGTCTTGTGGCGAAACACTTGCTGGGCCAGCAGCGCCCCCGGCCAGCCGCCGAGCAGCTCAGTGGCGTGCAGCAGCTTTTCGGGGGTGCGCTGGCCGTCGTGCCGCGCCTGCTTCTTGTCGTAGCCGTACAAGGCAAAGGCGATGACGCTCATCAGCCCGTAGATCGCGGCCGGCAGCCAACTGCCGCCGCTTGTCCAATACGTGGCTACCCCGTAAGCCGGCAAGCCGCACAGCAACAGCAGCGCCAGCAGCTTGAGTTTCAGAAAGCGCACGACCGGTGTGCCAGCGGCCCGCCGACCCGGGTTTTGCGGCTCAGAGCGTTGAGTCATCGGAAGATCAGCCCTGCACGCTGGACCAGTCGACCCAGCCGAATTGCCAGGTCGCCAGAATCAGCAAACCAAAGGCGATGCGGTACCAGGCGAACACGTCGTAGCTGTGGGTGGCGATGAACTTCAGCAGGCCGCGCACGGCGATCATGGCGAAGATGAACGCGGCGATGAAGCCGATGGCGAACACCGGCAGGTCGTCTGGCTGGAACAGGTGGCGGTATTTGTACCCCGAGTACACCGAAGCCGCGATCATGGTCGGCATCGCCAGAAAGAACGAAAATTCGGTGGCAGTCTTGCGTGACAGGCCGAACAGCAGCCCGCCAATGATGGTCGAGCCCGACCGCGACGTGCCGGGAATCATCGCCAGGCATTGCGCGAAGCCGACCTTCAACGCATCCACCCAGGTCATCTCATCCACGGTCTCGGCGTGAACCACATGCTCGCGGCGCTCGGCCCAGAGCATGATGAAGCCGCCCACCACCAGCGCTACGGCGACAGTGATAGGGTTAAAGAGGTATTGGTGGATCAGATCGGCAAACAGTACCCCGAGCACCATCGCCGGCAGCACGCCAACGATCAGGTTGGCGGTGAAACGCCGTGCTTCCGGCCGCGTGGGCAAACCGGTGACGACGTCGAGGATTTTGCGGCGAAACTCCCACATCACCGCCAGGATCGCGCCCAGTTGAATAATGATATTGAACGCCATCGCGCGTTCGCCGCCAAAACCGATCAGATCCGCAACGATGATCTGATGGCCCGTGCTGGAAATCGGCAAAAACTCCGTCAGCCCTTCTACAACCCCAAGTATCAGCGCCTGTGCAGCGGTCCAAAGATCCATCATTCCCCCGGATGGAGCCTGCTCATGGCAAGGCTCTCTTGATATGTATTACAAACTGTTGCGCGCACGATAAACGGTCGCGCGTAAAAAAAGCATGAACGCAGGCTGTCTGGATCGGGCTTGAGCGCGGCGATGCTAGCAGACCTTTCTGACGAACGCGCTAGCATGAATACTGGCGCGAAGGGTTTGACGTTTACCCTGTCGTCGTTACATTCCCTCTATGAACGCAGCTTGCTGCCCGGACTGTTTTTCTACTGCCTTTTCAGACGCTTCCGATGCATCATCGCGTCCCACCTCGAGCGCTAAAGCGCCTACAATCGCCGACCCGTTTTTCCACCGTTTCTTCAGGAGTTGCCATGTCAGGGCTTGAGCTGTTCGCCGCTGCACTCGGTGTCATTGCCGTCTGGCTGACAGTCAAACAGAACCCGTGGTGCTGGCCGATCGGACTGATCATGGTGCTGCTCTACACCTGGATCTTCTTTGACGTGAAGCTCTATTCCGACATGCTGCTCCAGGTCGTCTACGCCGGGCTGCAAGTGTATGGCTGGTGGCAATGGACCCGACGGGGCGCGGCGGAAAGCGGCCGCATCGTCACCTCGCTGGGCAACGGCAGCCTGCTGCTCAGTCTGGTGGCCGGCGCGGTGGTCAGCCTTGTGCTAGGCGCGGCCATGGCCCATTTCACCGATGCCGCTCAACCCTGGCTGGATGCCGCACTGACCGGTTATAGCCTGGTGGCGCAGGTCTGGATGGCGCAGAAACGCGTGCAGTGCTGGCCGCTGTGGATCCTGCTCGATGTGATCTTCGTCGGCCTGTTTCTCTACAAGGCGCTGTACCTCACCGCCGGCCTGTACGCGCTGTTCACCCTGCTCGCCGTGCAAGGCTGGCGCGACTGGCGCGCCGACCCTGCGCTGGCGCGTTGATCGACATGAAAGTGCTGGTACTGACAGGGCCTGAGTCCAGCGGCAAGAGCTGGCTGGCAGAAGAGATTCAGCGGCAGTTCGGGGGCGTGCTGGTGGGCGAATACGTACGCCAGTACATCGATGAGGTGCAGCGGGACACCGTTTACGCAGACATCAATCTCATCGCCCATCAGCAACTGGCCCGGGAAGACGCCGCCCGCGCGATCAAGCCGGCGTTGCTGATCCTCGACACCCATTTGCTCAGCAACATCCTCTGGAGCCGTACGCTGTTCAATGACTGCCCGGCATGGCTCGAAACCGCCCTTGCCGAGCGCCAGTACGATCTGCACCTGTTGCTGTCGCCGGAAGGTGTCGAGTGGGTGGGCGACGGTCAGCGCTGCCAGCCGGACCTGGGCGAACGCCAGGCATTCTTCGACGCCAGCCGGCAATGGCTGGTGGCCCATGGGCAGCCTTTCGAGGTGATTGGCGGGAGCTGGAGCGATCGCAGCGAGCGCGCATTGCAGCGGGTCGCCCGGTTGTTGAACGACTGAATGCCTGCACCCCGGACGTACGCGCCGGCGGCTAAATCGGCCCGGCGCCTGGTCAACGAATCTGGTGTTTGTGCAGCAAGCGATAGAACGTCGGTCGAGAAATACCGAGCACTTTGGCTGCCACGCTTAGGTTGTCACTGTGACGGGTCAACACATCGCACAGCGCTTGCCGTTCCGCCCGGGACTTGTATTCATCCAGGGTGGCCATGCTGGAGCTGATTTCTTCTTCGCCCAGCAGCCCGAGATCGAACGCTTCGACCTGCCGCCCTTCTGCCAGCACCAGCCCGCGACGCACCCGGTTTTCCAACTCCCGCACGTTGCCGGGCCAGTCGTGCTTGCCCATCGCGACCAGTGCGTCCTGGCTGAAATTGCGCGCCCGGCGGCCGGTTTCCCGGCTGTAGAACTGGGCGAAATGATTGGCCAGCAAGGCCAGATCACCGTGCCGCTCGCGCAAAGGCACGGTGCCCACCTGTAACACGTTGAGCCGGTAATACAGGTCTTCGCGAAAACGCTTCAGGCGAATCGCCGCTTCCAGGTCGACATGGGTAGCGGACAGCACGCGCACATCGACCGGGACCGGCTCGCCCGCCACTTCAATGTGCCGTTCCTGCAGGAACCGCAGCAGATTCGCCTGGACCTCCAGTGGCAAATCGCCGATCTCGTCGAGGAACAGCGTGCCGCCATTGGCCTGCTCGATACGTCCCGTCTTGCGCTGGCGTGTCGCATCTGCCGGGTCCGCTGCGCCGAACAATTCCTCCTGCAGCAGTGCCTCCGGCATCGCCCCGCAATTGATCGAAATGAAGGGTTGGTCGCGTCGCTGGGACTGCGCATGCAGCGTGCGCGCGATCAATTCCTTGCCCGTCCCGCCTTCGCCACGGATCAGCACCGGCGATTCGGTGGGCGCCAGCTTGCTCAGTAATCGCCGCAACTCGCGCATTGGCCGACTTTCCCCAAGCAGTTGCTGGCCCGCGTCGTCTGCGTAAGGGGCGCCTTTGCCGTTAAGGGAACTGCTGGCGTAGCTGACGCCTTTGGCACGCAGGCGCGCCATGCCGTAGGCGCGTCCCAGCGTGACCTGCACCCGGGCCACGTCGAAGGGCAAAGTATGGAAATCGAAGAACCACTCACAGACGAAGTCACCGATCTGCTCGCGGCGCAGGTCCTCGCTGGTCAGCACGGCGATCCATTCGGTATTGCTTCGGGAGATAAGGGACTTGACCACTTCAGGGTGTTCGAAGTGCTCGGGCAGCAGGCGGATAAGGCCGACGTCACAGGGACGCAACGCCGCCTCTTCAAGGGTGCAGCTGTCGACATCCCAACCGGCGATGCGCAAGCCGGGAATCAACTGCAGACATTCCTCGCACGGTTCGACGATCAGCAGGCGGCGTATGGAGGCCAGATCATGCATGTAAGTTTCCTAAGCGCCGGGGTCGCGTAATGGTCCATGGAGAAAGGTTCTTATAAACAGGGCTTTGTGAAGGCCGATTGACACCATAGCAAGATTATTGACACACCCTTGGACCGATTCTCTATAAGACTAAGATCGAAACGTGCTTAGCGCGTTGGTCAGCGAGCAAGCGACCTCGGGCGTGAAAACGCGGGCATCGCAGGAGTTTGGCCCAGGCGCGCCAAGGACGCGCGGTTGAAACGGCGCTTAAAATAAATCAAGAAATTTCAGGAATGGGTGTGACTCAGCCCGGGGGGACGGTCATCAGTACAAGTAGCAACACCTGGACACCGAGCGAAACGCCCGCCGCCGGTGCGAAATGGATACGGGCACTTTGAGGACAGTCCATGAACGCCCCCTTGCGCTTCAACGATGCTTTGCTGATTGCCGGTCACGCCTTTGAACCCTTCCAGTGCGTGGCCTGGGCCCCACAGGATGGCAACGGCGAACTGAGCCTGACCGTCGTCGACCGCACCAGCACCCGCATTGGCCGCAAACAGATTCCCAGCAGCGCCTACTCCGATCCGAAACAACTGGCGCAGTTTCTCGAACAGGCCCGTGCCGAGATCAGCGGCGACGGCTACAGCCTGGAACCATGGACCATGCCCGCCTGAATGGCTGGCATTGATACGCCGGCCGACGAAGCGCTGTCAGCATTCATCGATGTGACGGTAGTCAGCGTTTAGCAGCACGGCGATATCCCGGGCGCGGCCCAGTCGGATGGGCCCACGCTCGATATCAATCAGCAGCACGGGACCACTGAACAAGGGAAGCGGCTGCGAAGGTGGTGCTGATAGCGCCGGCATGTCCTTGACGCGCCCGTCCGTAAGGATCAGTACCCGTTGCTGTTCCGCCGGGCAGCGCTTCTGCCGTTTCGCAGACCAGTCGGCCGCCTGATCGATCGCCTCAAACAGCGGCGTGCCGCCTCCGGCACCCAGTCCATCAAGCCATGGCTGCAACCCGGCGCTGGCCTTCAGGCCCTGATGCTGCCAGCGCGCACCGCTGCCGCTGGCGGTGAGCAACGCCAGTCTGGCGCGCTGCCGATACGCATCGTCGAACACCCCCGCCAGCAACCCCTTTGCCTGACTCAACGCCTGATTGCGCCGGGTCGATGCCGACGCGTCGACGATCACCAGCCAGAGCTGCTCCGGCCGACGACTGCGGGGCTGATGGAGCAGATCGCTGCGTACCCGAGGGCGCCCGCGCAACAAGGTCGGCAGCCAGGCAATCGCGCCCTCCGCGCCGGGGCGGGCAGCGCCGTTTCGGCCGCCGCCCAGTGTGCCCGGTCGCGGGCTGGCATTCGCCCCCTTCGACAGCCGGGGGCGAATGCCTAGGGCTTTTTTGGCCAGTGGGGTACTTCTTTGCGGTTGCCCGTCTGCACGCTGCGGGCAGGCAACTCACCCCAACTGCCCTCGCCTGTTTCTGGCGCGTCATGTTGCGGCCGAGCACCGTCATCGGGTTTCGGCGGGTTTTGCTCTGACGGCGCAGGCGGCTGAGGCTGGGACTGATGCGGAGGTTGCGGCTCGCGACGACGATGGCGCAAGGCGAAATCTGCCACGGCGTCGATGTCCGCCTCGGCGATATGCGCGGCACCACGCCACGCGGCATGGGCACGCGCCGCCCGCAGCCAGACCAGATCGGCCCGCAAACCGTCGACCCCGGCGGCAAAACAGCGCTCGGTGATCAGGCCCAGACTGACGTCATCCAGTTCAATGTCGGGCAACAACCCCCGTGCGGTTTCGCAACGGGCTTTCAACGCCTGCTGTTGCGGGGCCCACTGCTGACAAAACGCTTCAGGCGCGGCGTCGAAATCCAGCCGGCGGCGAATGATCTGCCCGCGCTGGTGCGGCACTGTCTGCCCGCTCAACGCCACATTCAGGCCAAAACGGTCGAGCAGCTGCGGGCGCAGTTCGCCTTCTTCCGGATTCATGGTGCCAATCAGCACAAAGCGCGCCGCATGGCTGTGGGAGATGCCGTCGCGCTCCACCAGATTGACGCCGCTGGCGGCCACATCCAGCAGCAGATCGACCAGATGGTCCGGCAGCAGATTGACCTCGTCAACGTAAAGCACGCCGCCGTCCGCCTTGGCCAGAACCCCAGGGGAGAAAGCCGCGCGGCCCTCGCCCAGTGCCGCGTCAAGGTCCAGCGTGCCGACCAGCCGTTCTTCCGTGGCACCCAGCGGCAGCGTGACGAACTGACCGCTGGCCAACAGGTCCGCCAGCCCTCGGGCCAGGGTCGATTTGGCCATGCCGCGCGGCCCCTCGATCAACACACCGCCGATTTTCGGGTCGATGGCGGTCAGGCACAGGGCGAGCTTCAAGTCATCGGCACCGACGACGGCGGCCAGGGGGAAATGGGGGGTGTCAGTCATGTTCTATTCTCTTCAAGCCGCAGGTCAGTCATGTCGTTCAAGCCGGTCAGGCGCCTTTGCAGACTGCCCGGCAGGCGCTCTTCCAGGCTCATGACTCCTCGATGTCCAGCAACAGATTCTCCAGCGCCTCGCGGTACTCGCCCGGTTCCTGCCACAAGCCGCGCTGTTGCGCTTCAAGCATGCGCTCGGTCATGTCCCGCAACGCGTCGGGGTTGTGCTGCTGGATGAAATCGCGGGTCGAGGGGTCCAGCAGATAGGCATCGGCCAGCAGCGCGTATTGGTGATCGTCGATCAGCTCGGTGGTGGCGTCGAAGGCGAACAGGAAATCAACCGTCGCCGCCATCTCGAACGCGCCCTTGTAGCCGTGGCGCTTGACCCCTTCAATCCACTTCGGATTGGCCGCCCGGGAGCGTACCACCCGGTTGATCTCTTCCTTCAGCGTACGGATCTTCGGCAGATCGGGCTGGCTGTGGTCGCCGTGATAACTGGCGACCTTCCCGCCGGACAGGCTTTCCACCGCCGCCAGCATCCCGCCCTGGAACTGGTAGTAATCGTTGGAATCCAGCAGATCGTGTTCGCGGTTGTCCTGATTCTGCAGCACCGCCTGAACCTGGCTCAGCCGCTTGGCAAAACCGTCACGGGCCGGCGTGCCTTCGTCGCTGCCGCCGTAGGCGTAGCCGCCCCAGTTCAGATAGACCTCAGCGAGGTCTTCGCGGCTCTGCCACAAGCGCCCGTCAATGGCGTTCTGCACCCCCGCGCCATAGGCGCCCGGTTTGGCGCCGAAGATGCGCCAGCCGGCCTGCTTCGCCGCTTGCTCGGCATCCAGCCCGTCGCGCAGCAATTGCTCGCGCTCCTGGCGCACGCGGGCGGCCAGCGGGTTCATGTCGTCTGGCTCGTCCAGCGCGGCGACGGCCTGCACCGCGGCATCGAACAGGCGGATCAGGTTGGCAAACGCATCGCGGAAGAAACCGGAGACACGAAGGGTGACATCGACACGAGGCCGATCGAGCAGGCTCAGAGGCAGGATCTCGAAATCATCGACGCGCTGGCTGCCCGTCGCCCACACAGGACGCACGCCCATCAGCGCCATGGCCTGGGCGATGTCATCACCGCCGGTGCGCATGGTCGCCGTGCCCCAGACCGAAAGCCCGAGTTGACGTAAATAATCACCATGATCCTGTAAGTGCCTCTCCAGCAACAGGTTTGCGGACTGGAAGCCAATGCGCCAGGCGGTCATGGTCGGAAGATTACGGACGTCCACGGAGAAGAAATTGCGCCCGGTGGGCAGCACGTCCAGCCGTCCGCGACTGGGGGCGCCGCTGGGCCCGGCAGGGACGAATCGGCCACTCAAAGCGCCAAGGAGGTTTGTCATCTCGGCAGGGCCGCACGCGTCAAGGCGCGGAATCACGACCTCACGTAGCGACTGAGTAACCTCGTCCAAGCTATTGTTTTCGAATGGTTTTTCATTCGTAAGACCGGCTGCGATCTGTTCGATCATTTGCGCTGCCAGCAGCTCCAGCCGCTCGCGGGTATCGCCCGTCGTGCGCCACGGTTCAGCGCTGACTTCATGTAATACCTGAGGTTTAGCGCCGGCCCACGGCGCACCCAGATCACAATCCAGCGGGTCGAAATCCAGCGCCAGCGCCTGACTCAACGCCCGCAGGAGACTGGCCTGACCACCGCGACCATCGCCGCGAGGCACACGCACCATCGCCAACAGCGTGTCGATGCGCAGCCGGCCCGTGGGCGACTCGCCGAACACGTGCAGGCCATCGCGGATCTGCGATTCCTTCAGGTCACACAGATAAGTGTCCAGACGCGGCAGCCACACGGCGGCGTCGGCCTCGCTGTTCGCAGCCCCGTCCATGGCCAGTTCGCGGTCGATATGGGTTTCGCGCACCAGCCTGAGAATGTCTTTCTGCAGCTCCCGGGCACGGCGTGGGTCGAGCAGCTGGGCTTCGTAATACTCGTCCGCCAGCAGTTCGAGATCGCGCAACGGACCGTAGGTTTCGGCGCGGGTCAGCGGCGGCATCAAGTGGTCGATGATCACCGCCTGGGTGCGGCGCTTGGCCTGGGCGCCCTCGCCCGGGTCATTGACGATGAACGGGTAGATATTCGGCATCGGGCCCAGGATCGCGTCCGGCCAGCAGTGCTCGGACAGGCCGACGCCTTTGCCCGGCAGCCACTCCAGATTGCCGTGTTTGCCGACGTGGATGACAGCGTGGGCGCCATAGCGTTTGCGCAGCCAGAAGTAAAACGCCAGATAACCGTGGGGCGGGACCAGATCGGGGTCGTGATACACCGCGCTGTGGTCCACGTTGTAGCCCCGCGCCGGTTGAATGCCGACGAAGGTCATGCCGAAACGCAGGCCGGCGATCATCATCCGCCCGTCCCGGCACATGGGGTCGGTGTCCGGGGCGCCCCATCGCGCGATGACGGCATCGCGATTGGCTTGCGGCAAGGCCTGAAACGCGGCCATGTACTCGTCCATGGCCATGCTCTGATGGCACGGCCGTTGATCGAGGCTGTCCGGGTCGTTGGTAACGCCGCCGAGCAAGGCGTGAATCAGTGCGGTGCCGGTCTCGGGCAAGTCCTCGACCGGATAACCTTCGGCCTGCATGGCCTTGAGGATGTTCAGCGCGGCCGCCGGCGTGTCGAGCCCGACGCCGTTGCCGATGCGCCCGTCACGGGTCGGGTAGTTGGCGAGAATCAGCGCCACCCGCTTGTCGGTTTTGGCAGTACGGGCCAGCAGCACCCAGCGCCGGGCCAGTTCGGCGACGAAATCCATGCGCCCCGGCTGGGCGCGGTAGCAGACCACGTCGGACTGGCTGCGCTCGCTGTGCCAGGCCAGGTCCTTGAAGCTGATCGGCCGGCTGATGATGCGCCCGTCCAGTTCCGGCAACGCGATGTGCATGGCCAGATCGCGAGATCCCAGGCCTTGGGCGCTGGCCTGCCAGGCGGGTTCGTTGTCCTGGGCACAGATGGCTTGAATGACCGGGATGTCCCGGCGGAACGGCCGTACATCCGGCGCGTCCGGGCTGGATTGGGCGAAGCCGGTGGTGTTGAGAATGACCTCGCAGTCCACCTCGTCGAGCCAGTCCTGGATCGCGCTCATGCAGCCGGCTTCCTTGAGGCTGGCGACGGCAATCGGCAACGGGTTCAGGCCCTGGGCCGACAAGCGCTCGCAGAACACATCGATGAACCCGGTGTTCGCCGCTTGCAGGTGGGAGCGATAGAACAGCACGGCAGCGACCGGCTGATCCGCGCGCCAGTCGGCCTGCCACCGGGCCAGGTCGGCGTTGGCGTTCTGCGGGTGGTAAATCACGGTGCGCGGCAGGGTCTGCGGCTCGACCCACGGGTAGTCGCCGCCCAGCCAGCGCGTGGCGATGAAGTTGAACAGCGACTGCGCGTTGTGCTTGCCGCCCTGACGCAGGTAATGCCAGAGCCGCTCGCGGTCTTCGACGGATTCCGTGCTGTGCGCGCTCAGCTCGGGGTCCGGCCGATCGCAGCCGGGGACCAAAATCAGCTTCACCCCTTTCGCCGCCAGTTCCACCAGCCGCTCGACGCCGTAGCGCCAGTAGCCGATACCGCCGTGCAGGGAAATCAGAATGACTTTGGCGTGGCGCAGCACCTCGTCGACGTACAGATCCACCGATGCATGGTTTTGCACCTGCATCGGATTGGCCAGGCGCAGACTCGGGTAGTCGTCGGGCAGTTGCCGCGCAGTTTCGGCCAGCAGCGCCAGATTTGAGTCGGCGCTGCACAGGATCACCAGCTCGGCGGGCGTCTGGCCCAGGTCAGCAATGCTGTCGTCGGGAACGAAGCCGCCGGGCTGAGTACGCAGCAGGTGCATGGTTAGCCTTTGATCCCGGGGACCGCGTCACGCAATGAGACGGCAGCGCGCAATTGCGCTTCAAGAACGCCCGCATCCAGTTCCTGGCCGATCAGCACCAAATGGGTTTCACGGGCTTCGTCTGTCTTCCAGGCGCGGTCGAAATGCTTGTCGAAACGCGTGCCGACGCCTTGCACCAGCAGGCGCATGGGTTTGCCGGGAATGGCGGCGAAGCCTTTGACGCGAAGGATGCCGTGCTGGACGACGGCCTGGGTCAGGGCATCGAGCAACAGCGATTCATCAGCCTGGGGCAGCGTGATGGAAATCGAGTCGAAGGCGTCGTGGTCGTGATCGTCAGCGTCGTCGCCTTCATGGTGATCGTGGTGGGTCTTGCGGCCATCGATGTGTAGCTCGGATTCGGCGCCCAGGCCCAGCAATACGCTGATCGGCAGCTGGCCCCTGTTCGCTTCGACGATTTTTACTGCCGGCGGCAGTTCTTCCGAGACTTCCGCGCGCACGGCGGCCAGAGCGTCGGCGTCGAGCATGTCGGCCTTGTTCAGCACGACCAGATCGGCACTCGCCAGTTGGTCGGCGAACAGCTCGTGCAACGGCGATTCGTGGTCCAGGTTCGGATCAAGCTTGCGCTGGGCGTCGACCTGATCCGGGAACGCGGCGAAGGTGCCGGCGAGTACGGCCGGGCTGTCAACCACGGTGATCACGGCGTCAACGGTGCAGGCGTTGCGGATTTCCGGCCACTGGAAGGCTTGCACCAGCGGCTTGGGCAGCGCCAGGCCCGAGGTTTCGATGAGGATGTGATCGAGGTCGCCGCGACGGGCCACCAGTTCCTGCATCACCGGGAAGAACTCTTCCTGCACGGTGCAGCACAGGCAGCCGTTGGCCAGTTCGTACACGCGGCCAAGTGCTTCTTCTTCGGTGCAGCCGATGGTGCATTGCTTGAGGATGTCGCCGTCGATGCCCAGCTCGCCGAATTCATTGACGATGACGGCGATGCGGCGGCCTTCGGCGTTGTCGAGCATGTGCCGCAGCAAGGTGGTTTTGCCCGAGCCGAGAAAGCCGGTGACGATGGTGACGGGGAGTTTGGCCAGTGTTTTCATCGGTTGCCCTCAGGCGTGCGGCAGGGCAACGAGGACGAAAACAGCGCAGGGCCGGCGGAAGCTGGCGCGCGGTTTGATTCGCCACCGGATCACCCCGCCCGGTTGTAGTGGAATTCCTCGGCCGCTGGCAGGCGGTCCGATTCGAGGCAGGTCTCCTGGCTCACGGCGGCCGGTCGCTGACAGGCATCGTCAGGCGACTGACACTCATCGCGCCTTCCCGCTCGCGCAGTGGCTGTGCAATGAAGCTGTCCGTTTACAGTTGCGGGGGCAGCTGCGGCTTGGCACCGCATTCCCTTCTTAGCGCCGGTGGCTTTCATAAAAGCGGCCGGCGAACCTCAAGTGCCCAAGGCTACGCAGTGACCGCAGGCCGGTCAATCGTGCTGTTGCAGTGATTGCCGCGTCGATTGACGCACCGAAAGCCCCTTCGATTGACGATCCTTACAGCGCATGGTCTTCTACACACCTTGTTACGGGTGCCCTTCACAGGGTGAAACGGGAAACCGGTGCGTGCAGACCTTCGGGTGTGTATCAGTCCGGTGCTGCCCCCGCAACGGTAAGCGAGTGAAGAATCAGATCCACTGTGTCGGCAACGACATGGGAAGGCGATTCTTGAAGGCACGACGGCTGTAACGGCTGTTGCATGTGCCCCTCGCGAGCCCGGAGACCGGCCCGATAACGTTACATAACAACCCGCGGTGGGCGGGCGCTGTTGATCGCTGCAGGCCCTCGCCTGCGGTGTCTTCGCGCCTTTCCGTCCGCTGAATCCACTTCAGAGGGAAGCGCCATGTCCATCAGCACACCCCGCCAGACGTCCGGCACCACCATCACGACGGTTGTTACCGCCACCCTGAGCCAGCGCCTTGTCGCCGCGGTCAGCGCGATGTTTATCGGCGCGTTTCTGGTGTACTTCGCCGGTTTCTCCCATATCGATGCGGTGCACAACGCGGCACACGACACCCGTCACAGCTCCGCCTTCCCCTGCCATTGAGACCTGCCGCCATGTTCAAGCGAATCGCGCAAACGGCCGGGTTCACCGGTCTGCTCGCTGCCCTGTTGTTGACGCTGTTGCAAAGCTTCTGGGTCGCGCCTTTGATTTTGAAGGGAGAGACCTACGAGAAAGCACCCGCCGCCGAAATGCATGAGCATGCCGAGGGCGCCATGGCCGGTCACGTCCATGACGAAGAGGCGTGGGAGCCCAAAAACGGCTGGCAGCGCGTGCTGTCGACGGCGGGCGGCAATCTGGTGGTAGCAGTCGGTTTCGCTTTGATGCTCGCGGCGCTCTACACCCTGCGTACGCCGGCGAGTGCCCGCGAAGGCGTGCTGTGGGGATTGGCAGGCTACGCAGTGTTCGTGCTGGCGCCGACCCTCGGCCTGCCGCCTGAACTGCCCGGTACCGTCGCGGCGGACCTCACGCAGCGGCAGATCTGGTGGGTTGGCACCGCCGCTTCCACGGCTGTGGGCCTGGCGCTGATAGTGTTTGCCCAACACTGGCTGCTGAAGGTCGTGGGCGCAGTGATCCTGGTGGTGCCGCACATGGTCGGCGCGCCACAACCGGCGGTGCATTCGGCGCTGGCGCCGGAAGCCCTCGAAGCGCAATTCAAGATCGCGTCGCTGCTGACCAATGCTGTGTTCTGGGTTGCCCTGGGCTGGATCAGCGCCTGGCTGTTTCGTCGCAGTGATGCACCCGCGACGCGACCCGGTCTGAACCCCGCGCTGTGAATGATTTGCGCGATCCACCCCTGTGGGTGGTCGGCCTGGGCTGCCAGCGCGGCTGTTCGGCGCTGGAGCTTCGGCAATTGATCGAAGACAGTTTGCCGGAGTGTCGGCTTGAACCGCAGGACATTGCCGCCCTTGCCTCGATCGACGGCAAGTCGGATGAAGCGGGGTTAAGGGAACTGGGTCATGGGCTGGGCCTGTCGATCGGGTTTTTCAGTGCGGCTGAACTGGCAGGTTACGAGACCCAGCTCAGCCATCGATCGGAGATCGCTTTCGAGCGCACCGGTTGCTACGGCGTGGCTGAGAGTGCGGCATTGGCAATGGCGACCCGTTTGACCGGCTCGCCGGCGACACTGATCATCCCCCGCCGAAAAAGCTCCCATGCGACCTTTGCTCTGGCGAGTGCACAGCGTGCCAACACGTGATAAGCGCTGGACGCGGGCTTTTAGTGGGACCGGCTTTAGCCGGGAAGGCATCAGGCGTCACACTGCAAATGTGAGGGTGTACCTGCAGGCCCCTTCCCGGCTAAAGCCGGTCCCACAGAAACGATTCGCGTACACCTGCAGAAATGTGAACACGGAGCGTTAGTGGGACCGGCTTTAGCCGAGAAGGCATCAGGCGTCACACTGCAAATGTGAGGGTGTACCTGCAGGCCCCTTCCCGGCTAAAGCCGGTCCCACAGAA